>Ga0073926_10000081_pt1 | contig 19806 bp, 21 predicted proteins | sample GWRWmT4_4Nov14_FD_70189 | JGI IMG/M metagenome (GOLD analysis project Ga0073926, IMG submission 70189) | Sand microcosm microbial communities from a hyporheic zone in Columbia River, Washington, USA - GW-RW T4_4-Nov-14 | ecosystem: Engineered > Artificial ecosystem > Sand microcosm >...
CATTTTAGATTGATTGTGTTATAATCTATATTTATTTATAAATTAAAGATTTGCTAAGAAATCTTGGAATAGATGGACTTTATGCTCATCTAATCTTTTTTGATCAACTAATGTATTGATTCTTCTTTGAGTTTTGGTTGCCAGTTGTTCACGAAGGATTCCGCCTTCCCAAACCCACTCTTTACCTTCCATAATTCCCTGAACAAAAGCATCAGGTGCTGAAGGATCTGCTACAATATCAGCAGCAGTTGCTAACATAAAATCTTCACCAACAACTTTATGACCTTCGTTGGTCATCTTCAATGAACCAACACCACGAGAAGAAACACCAAGACAAACTCCTTCACCAATCAGAGATTTGGCAATCTTACCCATAGGGGTTTCAAGAAGTTGTGCTTTACCAATAAAATTATTTCCTTCTTGAGTGAGGGAAACGATTTTATGAGAAACACGATCTAGATTTACAGTTGGACCATCTGGGTGTCCAAGTTCACCCAAAGCACGACCTTTTTGGATAAAAGATTCGTCATATCTCTTCACCTCACGAGAAAGAGTGTCCATAGGATACATTCTTCCGTTACGATTACAAATGTTGCCTTGAAGGAATACACCTTCAATATACATTTTTTTAGCGGCACCTTTGCCTTCAACGATAAATTCTACTTTTTGGATTTCTTCTGTAATGAGTTTCATTTTAGTTTGTGAATGCTACTTTATTTGCTCTGATCGCAGTCGTTGACCAAATAACATCAGACGCTGCTTTTGTTAAAAATTCAACCGATCCGCCTGGAAGTTCAAAGAAATTAGTTGATGCTGCTCCAACTAAAGTGTTTATACCAACAGTTACAATTCCTGCTGTGTTGTTATATAAACGAACACAAGTTGCATCACTAATACTACTAGCAGCACCAGCACTTGTTGTGGTATTGACTTGAGTTGTGACAATTTTTGTAATCATCCTTCTTTCCCGGTTGTTTCCTCAGAATCTTCATTTTCACCAAACATGATATTAGCAACCGTTGGACGAAGATAATCAACTCTTTCTGCTGCTTTTGTGTATAAAATTTCTTTAACTTTATCAGAAATATCAGCAGCGGGTTGGTCAGTTGCAATTAAGTCAAGTAAATCTTCCATGAAAATTAGTATAGTATTGTAAGATTATTTATATTTCTCCACCTTTGGGTTCTTTTACCTGAGTAATATTTGCGTCAATCTCTGGTTCTTGTGGTACATTACCTAGAAGATTTGGATCTCCCTCTTGGGGTAATGGTTCTCCTGTTATTGGATCCATTTGAGATGGATCTGGAATAATACCATCTTTTATCTCTCTTTCAATCTGGTCATCAATATCAATAATTTCTTGATCAGTCTGACGAAGAACTTTTTTACGAACATACTCAACTGAGAAGTATTTGCCAATATAAGGTTCCATTGTAGCAACCAATCCAAGTCTTTCATTTAACATTTCAGACTCTTTCAGTTCAGCAAATTGATTATCATACAAGAAATCATATTGAATATGATCATTAATTTGATCCCAATCTTCTGGTGTGATAATGTTTTTGAGAATCAATTGCGTTCTCAACATATCACCAAATATATTCGCAAAACGCTTTCTCAATCTGCCAACAAATTTAGCAAATTTAAGTTCATCTCTTAGAATTTCAGAAGAACGTCCAAGATTGAATCCACCATCACTCGCAATTCTGGATTCTGGAACATTCAAAGATCTATAAAGTTTTTTCTGAAAATATTCAACGTCCGTGAGTTCACCTAGATTTTGACCACCTGGAAGAGTGGTGATTTCAGTTCCCCTACCACCTTCTCTTCTTGGAAGCCAAAAGTCTTCAAGCATACTCATGTATTTACGATCATCACGAACTTCGCCAGTGTTCGCATCATAAACAAGTTTATTTCTATAGCGAGACATAACCTCTTTGAGGTATTGTTCTGCTTTTACTTTTGGAAGATTACCTACATCAATATAGAAAATTCTTCTTTCTGGTGCTCTTGATAGTCTATAAATTACAAGAGAATCCTCAATCATTCTTAATTGATTGAGTGCTTTAATTGCTTTGTGTAGATATGAGAGACAAGTTCCTTTGTTTCTATCAAATAGTCCAGAAGTGACATATGTGATAGAGTCCTTAGCAATTTTGATAGAACCTTTAGTGCTTGCTGAAGAAGAAAAAGTTCCTGTTGGATAATTTGGTCTTGGAGTATAGAGATAATATTCCTCAAGTTCTGGATATACACCCTTTACTAAATCCAGTGGTTCATTTGGATTTTGGTAAGGTGCTAGTCCGTTAGACTTATTTGATTTCTTCTCTTGTCTTATGAATTTAATCTTCATGGGATCAATATATCTGATCTCCTTGATCCCATCTTGAGGATTCTTTATATCAATCACTTTTAGATAATAAAGTCTTCCATCAACATACCAGTTTCTAAAAATTTCATGGGACTTTTTATCAAAGTCCATCATTTCTTTGATATTTCTAAATTCTTCCCTAATTTTCTTTTTTAAATTATCACTTGCATTTACGTTTGTAAGTTCAATTTCAACTGGAGAATCGTAAAGATCACTGACAATTGCTTCATTGACAACATCTTCAATCGCAGCATCACATTCTGGATGAAGCGCCATTTCTCTATAACGACGCATCAGATCAAATTCAGTTCTGTAAACACCTTCAATGTCTACGTACTGACCATAAAAACCAGACTGAACAAAATAATCAACCCCGTCCTCATTACTTTTGGGGACGGGGGATACTATTGAATCCGGTTTTTTAGAAGCATCATCAATAGAAAATCCAAAAAGTTTTGCCATTTTATAAATTTAAAACCGTCTTATCTATTTATTACTTGATGTTATCGCCACCTGCGCCAGCGGCAGTTCCTCTAATTGCTTCCCACCACTGGACTTGAAGTTCTACAGTGAACTCTTCAAGCGTGTCTGTCGTGTCATATGACAGATCAATTTGGGAGACATTTGTTGGGAAAACATCATGGAATTTGTATGTTCTCAACTTTTCTCCGTCACGATCTAGTTGATGAACTAGAGCATCAGCATAATAATCTCCAGGTGTGGTTAGACCCTGAGCAGTTTCAACATTATTAATTTTGTTCATCCAGTTTTCAAAAGCATGGCGAATAGCAAAGTCAGTGTCGTTAATAATTGTAACTGTCCAAGTATCAAATGTTCTGTCACCAGCAATCTTTAAAATTCTTCCTCTGAATGCTACATCAATTGGAGTAACGTTTGATGCTGGAAGAGCGGCAGTTTTGACCAGGAAATTTGCCAGATCATTACTTGCTCCCGTTAAACCTCCAACTTGAGTAGGGAAGACTAACTCAACTTCAAATAGATTCGGTCTGGCACCGCCACCTTTTAGTCTAGCTTTAAAGTCTGAAATTGTTCTTAATGCCATTGTTAGATTCCTCTAGTTGAATTAAACGGTTCCGATGATTTCATCAAATGATACACCAGATCTGGTGGCGACAAAAGTCAATCCAATGAAATTAATAGATCTAGCAGGTTTGATGAAGATGTCAGCAACAAATTCATTATTATCTATGATTGCTGCTGTGTTATTTGTCTCATCACAAATGACTCTAAAGTCTTGAATACCTCTCTTTGCTTGAACATCACGTAAGAAAGGTTCAACAATATTTACGAAGTTTGATCTTGTGGTTTCATCGTTGAATTCAAACAACTGATCTTTAGCAGCAGCAGAAATCGCGTTCTCCAGATAGATGAACAATCTACGAACGTTGATTCTGTCAAATGCCGATGACTTAGCAAGACCAGTCTTATCACCAAAGAGAACGATTCCAGAACCAGGAGTAAAGATGACTGAATTGATTCTATTAGAATACAGTCTGTCTCTTTGAGTTTTGCTTGGGTTGTATGCCAGTTTAACTGCATTAAGAATAGCACCTCTGGTTGTTCCTGCTGGTGAGAACCATGGGAAGTTGTTGATATCGTTTCTGGCACATAGTCCAGCAATATCACCATTCAGAGGAACATATCTAAATGTATCGGCAAACTTATCATACATGTACTTATAACCACTATCAAAGATCGCATAAGATGACGATGTAACTGGTGCGTAGAAACTGATTACATTATTTGTAATATCAGCAGCAGAGTTTACAGTTACCGATCCAACGGTTGAATCATTCAAGAAAGCGAGTCTGTATGGAGAAATAAAGGCAACTGCGTCCTTTCTTTCTTCAGCAACTGAGATTAGTTTATTAGCAAGTGACTGAGCACTTTCTTTGACATAATTTGCCGATCCCATTAAGAGGAAATCAACTTCATACTCTTCACTATTAGCAAAGAGATCATATCCAGTTGAAAGATTACCAATAGTTGAGGTTAGTGATCCACTGACTGTAATATCAGTACCACCATTATAGTTTTTACCACCAGCAAGAGTGAGGGTATTTGCCCCAGTCGCTCCAAAAATAATTGAATCCGTATCTTGATCCCATCCACTGTCTGTAGTAAGTGTGAACCCTGAACTAAATCCAGTGGTTACAATACCTGTTGGTTGAGAACCACCAAAGATGTACTGTGAGTTTGATGCGAGATACTTTCTCCAATAAGATGGTGATCCTACAGAGAATTCAGCATCTGATGCCTTTGAAAGACTCAAATGCTTCTCAAGAATTGTTCCAGCATTTCCACTTACAGTTCCTTTGTCATCAATTACAACAACATGAACTTCATCAAATCTTGCGTTTCTTGCTGCTGCGAATGATGATGTGGAAGGTCTGTCGGCAATTGTGTTCCAAGCAATCGTGGTGTTGTTTGAAAGTGCGATTGATTGTTGATCAAACCAATCTTGCTGAGCAGTATATGAGGTTGTTCCAGCAGCAGTTGATTGTCCGTTGGTGTGAATCGCAACAGAACCAGATCCAGAGAAAGCATAAACTCCAGATGGTTGATAATCTACTGTAGTTTCAGTTCCTGCTGCTGATACATGAGAAAGAACCTTTACGTATGCGTTAGTACCACTAATTTGCGTGATGACACCTTTTAGATAACCATCAAGTGTTGAGGTTGTTCCAGCACCAGGTAGAGTTGAACTGATTGCCTGTGTTACACCATAACCAACTTGAATGTTTGGTAAACCAGCACTGGTTGATACTCCAACAAGAATCTGATCTGCTTTGGCATCAATTAAAGCAACTTTGACACCGTTTGCCCAAGATCCAGGATCTCTTGCTGCTACTGTTACACCACTAATGGTATTTTCATCGTAACCAAGATTGTTATAATCGTCCAGACTCTTGATTTTGATGCTAGATGCTGCTCCAGCAAATCCATTTTTTAGGTCTGTATCATCAGATCTTACAACTCTTAATGATCCACCATAAGCAAGATATGAAGAAGCAACCATCCAATGCTCATAATGCTTGTCTGTTGGATAAGGCTCTCCAAAATTTTGAAGTAAGTCTGCCTCATTCTCTACTAAAATAGGTAGGTCTACAGGACCTTTTGCGAAAGGCGCTACAATTGCCCCAACAGCATCGGAGGTTGGGTCAATTCTACCAACTGTTAAATCAACTTCTCTTACTACAATTCCAGGAGATGCTAAATTTAGCGGCATCTTAATTCTCCGTCTAGTTCAGAATTATTCTAGAAATATTTATTAAAAAGGTTATTTTAAATGGGGAAATGGTGCGTGAACAATCTACCAGTCAGGATATTCCCATTCAAGAAAAGGTTTTCCTTCTTTTATCTTTCTTCTTCTACTTAAAATTCTTACTTTAGTACAGTCCTTACACTCATAAGAATATGCGGAAAGAAAAACTGCTCTACCTTTACGAGTCAAATAAAAATCACTAATTAAGTTTTTAACTTTACCACATACTCTACATTTTCTATCAGAGAATAATATATGTTCTAATTCTATCTGATCATCAAAATCCATTAGAGATAATCCCACATATATGAGCGATCTCCATACTCATCTAGGTGCCATCTATCTCCATCACTATCAACAAAACTATCTGCCTCCTCCAAACCAGTTTGAATAAATCCAAATGGTGACATATCTTGTTCAATCTGATTTTTTTGCTCTTCGTAAATTCTCTTACGAACATCATTGTCCGTCATTTCTTTGAAATAGTCCTGAGCTACCAACCAAGAGAAAATTACAAGGCACATTGCTAGGTCATCATTACAACCTTCTTCTGCTTCAAAAGAATTATGTCTCTGAGCAAAGGTTGTTAACTCTGATATGATCTCATAATCTACAGTTAATAACTTATCATCTTCTAATAAAGTCTTTAGGTTAGAACATCCCAACTTTTTAACTGCTGCGGTCATTCTTACACCGAGTTGAGATTTCTTTCCACTGAATCCAGAACCTACAATCTGTCCAGCACGACCTCTCATCGCACACATCAGAACATTATCATACTCAAGATCAAAGTGAAGAATGCTTGCGACTTGATCTCCAATATCATTAACCTCAATTAATAACCAAGCATCATTATATCCTTTTGCTACTTCGTGAATTACACTTGGAAATAGCATTGGTTTGATTTCATTATTCCTATATTTGGCAACGACTTTATACGGGAACTCGGTAATATCAAAGACAATAAATGCCGAATAGTCATTACCCAATCCACGAGCAACGTCAACTGTGATTAGATAATTATTCTCCTCTTTAGGTTGCTCATATATGTCAAGACCAGCATTTCGTTTGATTGGATCTTCATAAACAAGATTTCTTAATTTTGAAGGATTGATCAGTGTATTGACAGATCCTAAGAATTCACATTCAAACTCAACCTTAAACTGTTGTTCTGAAGTGTTTGCGATTGTTTGTTGCTTCCAGTATTCGTCTCTTCCAGGAACTTCAGACCAATGAACATCTGTGGGGACATATTCGTTCTTGCCCCTCTCAGAGTCATGCCACATACGGTAGAAGTGATTCATACCGCGTGGTGTAGAAACGATAATTACCTTCGTGCTTTGTCCAGAAGAAATAGTAGGATAAACAGAGGCAAAGAAGTCATCAGCAATGTGATTCGGGATGAAAGCGAACTCGTCAAGAAAGATGACATTATAGGATCCGCCTCGGACAGCAGATGATGAAGTAGAGTTAGATGAAATTTTGGAGCCATTTTCCAGTTCTAAAGATCCTTTGTTCCACGATATAATACCTTGCTGCATCCATTTAGGTAGATTCTCATAAGCAAGTTGTAGTCTTCCGAGAAGGTCTCTTGCCGTGGATGCTTTGTTTGCTAGAATAGCTATATTAACATTGTCGTTGAATACAGCATAATGTAACAAATATGAAACACAAGTCGTAGATTTACCCGTCTGGCGAGGCATCTTACAAATATTAAATCTATTCTCGTGGAAGTTCTTTACAAGTTTCTCTTGAAATGGATACATCTCAAAAGGAACAAGACCGTGATCCAGAGAAACGATTTTAATATAATTTTTTGCAAAATATACAGGATCTTCTTTACACTTTAAGAACTCAATAATTTGTTCTTCTGTAAACTCAATTTGTGTATTTGCCTTCTTAAGGTTTGGGTTCCCCAAATAGACTTCACTCATAAAAAATTACCTTTGTTCAATCCAATTCAATACTGCAAGTGCTTTTTTGTTGGTGTTTGGACTTGCACAAACAAGAGTATAAGTGTCACTAATTGTTCCAATGCCACTTCTACCTAACTGAAGTGCTGCTTTAATATCAAGATCAACTAACGCACCACTGCCATTAATTACAAAACCACTCAAAAGATCATCTCCACCAGATACTGCAGTTTGAGTGATATTATACTGCATAAAAGAGTTTGGATCGGGATGATTTACCCAAGTTCCCCCAGTCAGTGTTGCATTTTGTAGAAGTTGCCAATAAACATTTGTATTATCATCCGTTGCTGCTTGTAATGATCTCAAAAGCATCACCGCACCTAAATTACTAGACTTTAGACGAAGACTTATAATTGGATAATATGTATTTGCGGATGGCATCGTTGTCCCTGTGATGGGATTTGATATGCTCAAAAGAGTTCCAAGTTTCTCTGGTTCTCCTTCCTGAATAAGAGAATTAGAACCTTGATAGATGTAATGAGTTCCTGCAACACCAGTTACATTCTCAATCTCAATACGAATGGGGAGGAATGGTGTAGAACACCAAACTCCTGGATTGGTATTTGCATTATCAAAAGTATGAGATGCAACAGTCTCATTCTTCATTAACCAAGCAAATTGAATTATACCTGCACCATACCATTCATAATTGATAGAAATCATTTGTTGTTTTGTTGGATCTGCGGTTACTCCAGTCCACCCATTACCATCAAACTTTTCACCATTCCATTCATCTCTGAATACTCTGGTTTCTGTAACAATTCCAGTTACACTGCTGCGAATTACATACGAGTATGTTCCTCCATTATCCTCAAAGAAAACACCATTATTGTCATCAAACAATCCAAATCTTCTACGAATACCTACCTGTGGTGTTTCTAAACGAATTGTAAACGCAAGAGTTGAAGATCTACCAGGAATGTATCTCATCACATTCTTGGTTTGGCGGACAACTTTACTTCCAGCAGTAGATCCAACTTGCATTACAACATTACTGGCATTTACATTAAATGTTGCAGTTCCAACTCCAACGATTCTCTCATCCCAAACATCAGTCTCTTTACCATACTGGAAGGTGTTGAAGAATACTGTTTGGAACGGAGCAACTTTAAGTCTATTATTACCAGTAAATTGAGGTCTCCAGTCTGTCTGGTTTCCCCAGTGATCCGCAATATTAAAGACCTCAAAGAGACTTCTTTCTTGATCTAGGAAGTCCTGTGTTTTCTTATTCCATTGTGCCATAATTAATCAGTCCAAGTTAGTCTTTCTGGTTGATATCTTTGCGTATTTTTAATTCTTAAAGAACTTTGTGATTGTGATGGGTAAATGTTATGAACAATTGCTCCAGGATATTCACCCTGAAGTTGTTCTGTGAGAGCGTTTTTGTTCATCATCTTACCTTCAACTTCAATGCGATATAGTTTTCCTTCCCAAACTACATCAGCAAGAAAAGATTCGGTTGCTTGCTCTGGTTGAGATTCACCATTCATATAAAGATTTCCATTGAAATCTCCAGCGATATTGATGCTTTCTGATAAGAATTGTTGAAAAGATTTCATTTTAGTTACAGTTCCAACGACGGAGGGCTTTGTTGATTCTTGAATCTGGGTCTCTAGCAGTCTTAGCGGAAGTCAATTTTGCTTTCATTCCTGACATACGACTACAAAAGTTTTTACGACGCTTTGCTCTTTTACCCTTTGGTTTTTTCTCAGTTACAGCAGTCTGAAGTTTTGAACCTGGATTCTCACGACGATAAGCATTTACCGCTTTCTGACTAAGACCATCAGTTTTATCTTTGCGATTTACTGATTGCCAATCTTCAGAAAGTTCTTCTCTCCAGTTTGAAAATTGCTCCTTTTTTACGCAACGATTATAAGTTTTTCCAAATAGTTTTTGTGTTCCTTTTTTCTCATATCCTGACCAACATTTTTTTGCTTCTTCAACATTATGCTCACCACTTTCAACATAATCTGCTGCGGTATCAATATAATCTGCCGCTTTAGTAATTTTTGATTGTACCCATGCCTCAATGCTTCCCTCACCCTTCATTTTTTTCTTTAGACGCTTTGCTGCAGAAATAATTGTTGAGAGTTCAGAGCGAGCCATTGAATACTCATGATCTTTTTCCTCATTTGCTGGGTGAGGACTATTCATATGATAATGAGGATTTGACATTGCCACTGATGACAAATTAATTGGTAAAGAATATGTATCCCAATATTTTGGACCATACTTACATTCATCTCTTAGTTCATTCTTTTTACATCTAGGGCAATATCTTTCCATATTAACTTGCTCCGATTTGGTTCCCCAATTATCAGCACCTACTTTACGACACTTGACAAGTGCTCCTGAAGCATAAGCACTTGGCCAAACGCTGTATCTTGATTTTACTTTATTGTAGCAAGCGTCTTTTTTGCCGCTGCCTTTTCCTGGTTTATCTTTTACTTCTTGGAGATTCATTTCTTCTGTTCTGACATTTGTTGGACTTACTCCACCAGTTTTTTCTGGTTGGTTTGGATCTAATCTATTCTTTCTTCTTCTTGCTGACTCTTCTTCATCTTTTGAGAGATCTCTTTTCATTTTTGAACTTCCACACTTTGGAGTGGAAGTCTGACCAGGTTGACGAGCACAAGGTTTTCCTGCCCATTTACCACCTAGTTGAACCCATCCAGATTTTCCATCGGAAGACTTTGACTTACCAAACCAATCACGAAGTCCCTCATCCCCAGATTTAGTTTCTTCATAAGCCATACCAACTCTAGTATGCTTCAATTCTCCTTTTTGTTTAGCAATAAGTTTTTTTGAAGCAACTTTTGCACCCTCCGGAGCACTCATTACATTTTCATCTGGAGTTTTTCTACTTGGATTGTCATAAACATCCACATCACCATCAGCATCTCTATCAACATATTGCTTAACCGCATGATGAACCAATTGCTTTAGATCAAGATTTGGATCAAGTTGATGTTGAGATTTTGGTAAATGCTTTGTTTTATGAGTAAACTTTGTAAAAGTTTGTGGTTCCTTTGCTTCAGAAAAGGGAGACTTTGATTTAGTCACTTCGCCTCTTTGTCTTTTTTTACGAGCAGCACAATGAGATTTTTGAGAAAATCCTTTTGGACTATCACAATCAATTGATCTTTTATATTTTTTAGACCAACTCATTGAACTACAAGATTATTCTTTATTATTTAGAAAACCTTGCTTGAGTAATTTTGATAGCTCCGATGTTGATCCAACAAATAAAGCATTGTTTGTGACATTGTTTGTTGTTTTTACTGTATCTTCTTCAACATCCTTTAATTTCTTTTGTAAATCTATAAGTTTATCAGTTACATCACCAACTGATTTGATTAATTGTCCAGCAACTTCATATGCTCTGGGAGAACCACCCTCTCCTGCCAGTTCCATAATGCCATTAATTGCTTCTTGTCCCTTTTCAATCAACGAATATAAGTTTGCACGAGTATATTCATAATCTTTTTTAATGTCATTACTCAGTTCCTTAACGGTATCTAAAGTAGGTTTGTAGTTACTATCTACTTCTACAATGCTACTTTCAACATTGAGTGCTTCATCAATTTTTTCAAACTTATTTGCCATAATTTTACCAATCTATTAGATATCTATACTTCTAGATGGGCTAAAGTCTCTAGAATCTGTAAATGAGAATAGATTTTCGTTGAATCCAAAGTCATCATCAATATCAACTAGAGCATCATCAGCGGCAGTTAGTTTGTCAATTGATGTACTTTCTAAATGAGTTGTAATGGAACTTCCATCATATCCTCTCTTCACCGCAATGGTTGTTCCGTCAATAACTTCTACAATCTTCATAATTTCACTATTAATAATGATTCTATCTCCTGCTGACATTCCTGTAGATGTAGTAATTGTTAATCTTGTTTCTGTCTTGGTTAGAGCTTCTTTTAAAACAGATACATCATCGTTATTATAATCTTTGAGTGCTTTTGGTGACGCAGTATACCTTAATTCACGCTTTGCAGTTTCTCTATTTGTATCAGCATAATAATCAACCTGAACCTTACGAATGAGTCCATCTGTAGTATCTGCGATTGGACCAAACATATAGGTCTTAGCAGTAAATTGTAAAGTATAAATCAATGCTCTTCTGGTTGAAAAATCTCCTTCATAATCATCTTGAAAAGAAATACTATCCAAAACAACACTTATATCTCTCTTTTCTCCAATTGAATCTACAAGATCAATAGTTAAATTAAAAGATGGTTGAAAATAAGGAAGTATTTGTTCTACGATTTGAAGAGAGTCATCATTCAATTTTGTTAAAATATTAACTTCAAATCCAATATTATATGGGACTGGCATATAAACTTTTTTTAGGTTTGTGCCATCCGATGCTTTAAAGGTTTGAGTAACGCCTGCCTTTCTAGTTGGATCATACTGAATGGAGTTCATTTCAAACGACATTCTTGGCAAAGATATTTGAGTTGCCTTATTTAAGTTTGGTTGCTGCTCAATTCTTGCTAAAAACTTTTGAACTGGACCATATGCCAGAGGAACTCTCATATCACTAATTTCACCATCATTGGAATTTCTGTGGCGAATGTGGATATCATTAAAGATTGTGCCAAAAGAAATGACAGTCCTCCTAATGATTTCGTGATAAAAATAGGTTCCTAGCATTAGTAACTTCCAAATGGATTTGTCTGTGAGAAATCTATGAAGGTGTCTGCTTCTTCTTCAATTTCGTCGTTTTGTTCATATTTATCATATATGTCCCTATGATCATAAGATTTAATAGTATAAAGAGCATATCCATCAGAAGTAGATGCCGCTGAAACTGTAGATGCTGTTCCAATAACAATTTCTCCTGGAATAAATCCACTGACAGTTGTACCGATACCAACAAGAGAAACCTTAAGAACTTTTGTATCCGAATCCCAAGACTTGACTCTTCCTTCTGTTCCCGAAGTTAATCCTCTTACAACCTCATTAAATCTGTAAGTACCTAAACCAGTAATTAATGGTGGTGATGCGATAGTGACTGTTGGTGTGACTGTATAACCAACTCCTGTATTTGTTACTCTGAGTGATGAAACTTGAGTATCTGGATTGATAATTGCCACCGCTGTTGCTGTTGTTCCAATTCCAGGAGAAGAAATTGAAACTGATGGTGCGGTTGAATATCCTACGCCAGTGTCAGTTAATGTGAAACTGATAACTCCACGAACTTCACTTTCTATTGAACATGTGGCTGCTGCACCAATTCCATTTCCTCCAGTGATTGTTATAGTTGGTGGGGCAATGTATCCTGATCCAGCATTTGTTAATATTATTTGTTCTATGGAATAAATGCCAGCTTTATTTGTGGTAATAGCAACTGCTGCGGCATTGATTCCTCCAGATGGTGCTGTTGAAATCGCAACAGTTGGTGATCCGGTATATCCACTACCATCATTATTGAGAAAAATTTGTCTGATATATCCTGTAGTTGCACTTAAATTGGCATTGGCAGTAGCAGTTCTTCCAAGTCCAATCAAGTTTAGAGTAGTTATGAATCCAGTATCTTGAATTGTTGTATCTATTTCGTCAATAGAAGTATCAAGAACTTCATCTTCATATTCAAACAATTCACATTTCAGTTCATAAACATAATTTCTACCTAACTGATAAAAAGGTTGTTCATGCTCTACAAATTTAACCTCAAAAAGTCTTTGACCCAATGGAAAATAAATAAGATCTCCCTCACGAGGTCTAGTTGATAATTCAATTTCATCATCTGGCATTGCTGCTAAGAACGCAGCAATAAAATCTTCAAATCTTTCTTTGGATATTGTTATGACAAGTTCGTCCCTCAAACTCATTCCAAATTTTGTTAAAATGTCTCCGGCACCAGAATACCCCTCATAAGTATTCACATATGCCTCAATTAAAAAGTTATCATCAAATCTTGATGATTGTATCTCCTCAATGATGGTTTGTTTTCTTACAAACTTTCTTGGTATATAAGTGACTTCTACACCATAGATCGTCAACTGTTCATTGATAAGATCTTGTACCAGTCTTTGTTCGCTAGGTGATCCTTGTAAGAAAAAGGGATTAAGTGCCATTATCCAATAAAGTCGTAAGGTGGGAGTTCATATTCAAGGGCCATAACTTGCTTAATACTTTCTAGTTCTCTTTCAGCATCCTCATATATTTCTCTACCATTCAGTTCAATTCCACCTGGAAGTCTAACACCTCTAAATTTAATTAGATTTTGACCCCACTGGCGTTTAATTAATGCTGTTAGATATTTTTTTATAAAACTATCATTATAAACATTAGTATAAGTATCTGGATCTAAAATCCTATAGCAGTCTAAAACAAGATAAGTTCCGAGAGATTGTGCTCCCCAATCAATATCAAGATATAATCTGTCCTGTCTTTTATTATATCTTACTTGCTTATCGGTAGTCAGTAAAAAGTCAATATCCTCTAGATAGGTTTTTACCATTGAATATTGTAAAAGTTCAACGGAGTTGAAATAGTATAGATCATTTAAAAACAATTGATACTTAATACTAAACATTCCACCAGAAATTGAACTAGTGTCAAACTTAAATATTTTTTCTACGCCAATAACAGAATCGGGAACTTGAATAAAATTAGAAGTTTCATAAAATCTTGATGTGGTTGTTCCATAACCACTTATATTTGTAGATGTAGCGGTAGTGGTTACTATACCAACACCATTAGTACCTTTTGCACTACCACGATCTAAGTCTGCCTGTGTTAATTGGTACTTTAGGTACATTCTCTCAACACCGTCAAAATGACGCTCCTGGAAGTACTGTAGGGCGTCATCCACTAAATCATCTATTTGGTCATCATCAACGTTAATTTCCAATACAGGGGCACCCAGCCGTCTTAAACAGTAATCAATGAGTTGTTGTCTACTTGCTGGTTTCGCCATTTTACTTTTCCTCTGTCTGACTGGAAATTAACAGTTCATTATATCGTTCTTCTAATTCAGAATAATCTTTAGATAATGTTTGTACCTTTGCCTCTAATAAAATATTTTGATTTGTTAGAGTTGATAGTCTTTGATTATACAATTTAATCAATACATTCACATCAACTTCATTATTTTGATTTGTCATAAATTTTAGAATGTTCCTCCATCCAGAGTTGAAGTCCAGGTTGGTTTATTTGTATATATGGGTGTTATTACAGTTGGTATTATTGCTAATGATGTTCCATTTTTTAACAAGTTATTAGTAGTATCAAATGTCCCTTCAACACCAACTAGAGTGATTGTAGATCCACTCACGGTTGTCTTGACTACACCATAAGCTCCACTTGTTTCTTGTAGAATTAAATCACCTACTGTAACTGATACCGAACTGCTAAGTGTTAAATTAATTTCAGTAATTGCAGTCAAGATTTGTTTTGATGTAATAGTTGGTGATGCTGGATTATTCGTTGAAGTTTGGAGTCCATTAGCATCAAAATATACAACACCATGGGTGTTAAAATCTCCAGTTTGGTAATAGATACCTTTAACATCAAGATATCCTCTAGTTCCAGTTACAATGCCTGGTGATGTAATTACAGCATCAGGAATATAAGTCCAAGATCTTGCTGTAGCGGCACTGCCAACATTATTACCATCAATATAACCAAAGAATCCAGTCTTGCTATTGGCAGTTCCTACACCAGTATTGTAATCAAAGGCAACACCACGATCAGTATTAGTATCAAATGCGTGGGTAATTGTTAATTGTGTCGTTGTGGTAATACCAGCAGTGGTAGTACCTTGAATTGTAACAATTTTAGTGGTATTATTAAAAGCAGTAATAGTAGTCAGACCACTATTAGGTAATGAAGCACTTCCTTGGATAAGGTCTCCAGTATTGATTCCTGCTACAGAATCAAGAGTAATTGTTGAAACACCAGTCAAAACTGGTGCCATTACTGTTCTCTTGCTGGTTACATCACCGAGAACAATAATTGGATCATTGATTGATACAACCGTAGAATTTACAGATGTGGTTGTACCATCAACTTGTAGGTCACCCTTAATAACAACAGTACCTTCATTACTTAGACCATCGGGATATGGATCAATATAAAGAATTCCACTTGATCCAGGAACGGTTGAGATTATATTTTGCTGAACCTTTATATCACCAATAGTTACACTTCCGGTGAAAGTTGAAACTCCAGCAACAGTGGCGTTTCCACCAACATTGAGATTTTTTTCAATACCAACGCCACCTTCAACAACTAGAGCACCATTGTCTTTATTTGTTGAATCAGTTACATCACCAATATTAATCGCAACACCGTTGGCAAATGCCCAATCTGCACCTTCAATTTCAAATCTATTATCTGTAGCTTCGTCGTATCTTAACTTTACATCTTTGTCATTACCAAAACTTAGATAAGTATCATCAACAATATTAATTTCACCAGTTCCATTTGGATCTAATACAATATCTCCATCGGTATTTTGGGAGGAGAATGTATTTCCATCTAATCTTAAATTATCAACATTCCACTGATCAACTTTTCTGCTACTGTCAAGAACAGCGACAATGCCACCATCACTATTTCTTGTGTTAGTTACTCCAGCAACAGTTCCTGGAACGTGGTCCATCATGGACGTATAATAACGTCCACCAACAGATATTACGTTAGTTCCATCGTCTCCAACATAAACTCTATCTCTATATTGACTAGTACCAGTGGCACTACCAATACCAGTTACATAAGCTAATTCACCCCATTGTAGATTTACAGGTAAACTAGTACCAGAGGATCTTTTAATCCTGATAATGCTTGCCATTAAAAGCTACCTCCGTTGATGTCTAAATTCTGGGATACGCCTGGGGTTAATTCTAATGTTGCGTCCCACTTTGATGTTGTTGAGTTGTACACAAGAACCATTCCGTTTAAAAGAGCTGGTGGTAAATTAACGTCCGTTAGATCACCTAAAGAAATATCTTTAGTTCCTGCTAATGACGAAACTACTTTGACTGCGTTTTGAGCTCCAACTCTAACTCTAATGTCTGCCATTAGCGAGTTACTCCTTCTCTAACGAGAACAGATCCTTCAACAACTCTGGTTATTACTCCCGCATTATCAGTAATTAAAACATCATACACATAACGACCTGGTTTTAAGGAGGCAGTTGTTGTAGTTCCCAATCCAACTTTAACTGTACCCGCTGCAGCACTAACTACAGAAGAATTAAATGTTGTATATGATGAACTACCGGCATGTTTTCTCATCTGAGCAGAAATAGAGTATCCGCTCAAATTTAAAGTAGAACTAGAATCACTATTTTCTAGTGAAAAAGTTTGAGTAAATGTAGTACCAGTATTTACGACTAGATTACTTACATAAACAGCTGCCATTTATAAAAAACTTCAGGATCTAAAATATATTTATACTTCACCAAATCCAAGTTCTTTAATAACCTCTTGTTGCTTCATGTACAACTTTATGGATATTTTGAGCATGGTTCTAAGTTTTTCAATATCATTACATTCATCAATTTCTCTAGACTGCATCTCATATTCAAATAACTTATTAATATCTTCAAGTTGTATACTATTTGGATCCATGAATAATCTCCCTTAATAAAAATTTTATTTCCTCAATATCAATTTTAATCTGATCAAGCTCCTCTTTTTGTTTTTGCTTTTCAGATTTCATTTTAACGTATTGAGAATATCCAATAGTATCGCAATTTACAATTGCACCAGAGTTTTCATCTCTGTAAAGATGTTTATGTCCTTCAACAGGAATCATGCGAGAGCAATAACTCTTAGATCTTTAAATCTTGGAGCATATGCTTCATTACTTCCAGAGCACACAATCTTAATGGCAAATCCTGTAAATTTATCAAGATTATCAGCACTAAACTGATATTCTAAGAATTGGTTGTCTCTACTAGAAGGAACAAAAGCATCTGATCTGCCGCTGTTTAGAGTAGCGTCAATGATCGTCTCTCCAAATCCATCACCATTCAAATCTCTCAAGTTATCATACCCTGGGAATAGTTCATAGGATTGTTGAACTTCACTAGAATCTGGTCTAAAGAGTCTATAGAGAACTCTAAAGTCAGCGGAAGAATGTCTATAAGCAGAAACAAGAACTTTAAGTGAAGTTGCTGGTTGTTTCAGATCAACTCTATTTGAAATGTAAATGGCGGAGTGAGGATCTCCAGATATCAGTTTAACCCTGGAATCAGTAGAATAATTTACAATTGGGGCATTAACTCTATTTCTTTGTAGAATTAGAACGCCATTCTGACTATCAATTACGGGAGAAAGATTAGGATCTTGCGAATTAAATTGGATTGCCAGTGTTGTTGATCTATTCTTAGGAAGATCAGTTAATCTGTTTGTCTCATTAATTTCGGAACAAACAAGTCTTGTAGAAGAAACTCTGTTAACTTGATTTAATTCAACGGGTTCATAAACTTGATCAATAAATGAGATTTCGGATCCACCAGCACTTGTTCCAGAAACAGATCTTAATTCTGCTGAAACAGATGTTGTTTCTCCTGGAGTAATAACATTAAATTGTGGAACAATAGCGTTATATTGGAAGTTTTGTGAAGCAAATACCTCCATTCCTCCAAGTGATCTTTCATCTGTGAAACTCAGTTGAGTATCACCAGATGGTCTGTTTGATCTACTAATTTGTAAGTAATACTTATCAATGTTTTTAGATGCTTTTAGAGCAGAATCAGTTGGCATATCATGAGTTGTGTTGATCTTAGTGAGAGAAACTCCATTTAATTCATACTTATAGCAAAGATCATTAACATTATGAGTTCTGGTTAAGGAACCGTCTATACCTCTTGTGCCAATACCAAGTGTTCCAGAACCAATGCTGTTATAGTAAATAATTTCATTATTAATCTTGACATATCCAGTTGAAGTTGAAATACCTTCAAAAGTAGCAAATGTTGAAGTGCTGGCAACAGAGATAGTTGTTGCATCAACCGCAAGATTGGCAGTTAAAAGAACTGGAGCAGTATTTGGTTCAATATCGGCAAGAGTAACCTTGTTATTATCTGCCATCATACCATGATTATAATGCTCAACTTCAACAACTCTACCATCATATAGATTGCTGATGAGAGAAGAAGATCCTCTAATATCAGTATTCGCCACAGCAACAGCAGTTGATCCTTCAAAGTAAACTAAATCTTGACCATCAGTAAACTCTTCACCTTGAACATTTGTTAGGTACAATGTATCAATTCCATTAATGTTAGAAACAGTGATTGTAGCACTAGATCCCTTAACAACATTACTGGTTGTAATTCCCAGAACATCACCTATCGCATAACCATTTCCTGGAGTTGTAATGGAAACTGCAGAAACAATATTTGAAGATATTGTTACAACACCGACCGCTCCAGAACCATTTCCAGTTACTGAATAGAATGACACTCCAGCAAATGTTCCGTTTGAATATCCAACGCCAGTATTGGTAAGTGAAAGAGCAGAAACTCTACTTCCAATATTTTCAATATATCCGTAAGGACCTGATGAATTAGTTTCGCTTACCTTTCTACCTGGAATCAAAATACTACCCATTGTTGTTGTAGTTGTAATTCCAACTTTTAACTTTCTAGGTAATGTTTTAATTGGATTTGGAAGTAGTCTTGGGGTTTGACTATTTCTAGTCCCTAGTTTAGGATTATAGAAATAAACTGTGCCAAGATTTTGGGTAAACTGTGCTTTATAGAGAGTAAATTTGAGATCTTCAAATTGGCTTGGAGTCCAAATAGTTCCATTCTGTGATTTAAATAGACTCCCTCCTAAGTATTGCTTAGTTACAACTACACTTTCAGCATCTGGTAAATTCTGAGTATTTACAGTTCTTTCACCCATTCTTGCGATCCAAGTTTCATAATTATTTGAAGATGGTGAAAGAATTACAATCGCATATTCCTCACCTGGTTGTAGATAGACAGGTGATGGGAATGTAACTCTTGTGGCAACAGATCCATCAGAAGACGTATTGACCTGAGATGGTTCAAGAGTGACTCTTGCGAAGTCTTGAACCAATTGATCTGTTGGTGTTCCAAGCTCTACAGTTCTAAGTTCAACTGTAACTTTTTCATTTTCATCTTTGCTAGCAAAGAATAGATCAACAGAAGTCAAGAATGCTCCAGTTTCATCAAC
>Ga0073926_10000083_pt1 | contig 19664 bp, 18 predicted proteins | sample GWRWmT4_4Nov14_FD_70189 | JGI IMG/M metagenome (GOLD analysis project Ga0073926, IMG submission 70189) | Sand microcosm microbial communities from a hyporheic zone in Columbia River, Washington, USA - GW-RW T4_4-Nov-14 | ecosystem: Engineered > Artificial ecosystem > Sand microcosm >...
GAGGCCTTTGACCAGTTCGTGACGCGTCTGAAGGCGGAGCCCAGTTTGTTGGCCAGGGACAGGGAGCTTTCTTTCCGCCTCAGCACGGCGCAATGGGACCAGATGGTGCAGGCGATGGAGCTGGATCATTACACCTGGGTCTATGCCACAACCGTAAAGGCCAATCAAAGCCCGCAACTGGCGGGCAAACGCATCGAGGCCTTGTCGGTCGTGTCGGTGCGGGCGGGAAAACTGGTGCCCATTCCATTCCAGATCGATGAGCATGATGAGGATGGCTGGATCTATGAATCCGGCGTGTCGGGCAAGATCAAGGGGACCGAGGGGGTATTCGACGCGGACGATGAGCTGGTCTTCATGTACCGCGACACGGGGATCGAACGCCTCGATCCTGCGGTCCATCGCCTGGCGGATGGGCGCATTGTCTAGGAACTCAAGTACGACTATAACGGCAAGACACGCTATGCCTATGTCGCAGAGGGTTACTCCCTGCGCGACTCCAGCGACTATGTCCAGTACGACCCGAGAAAATGGGCACTGGATGCCACGTTCTTCAACTTCCGCAACAACCCCAAGAACATCCTGATGTTCGAGGACTTCCGTGCCAACGCGGGACCCACGCCCACGCATCGGGTGCTGGACACGCTGATCATGGAAATTTCCACTGGGGTCATGATGCCCTGGCCGCGGGTGACGGTTGACATTCGCAACCTTCAGGCTGAACTGGCCGGCGTCAAGCATGGTCCGGTGCGGGAGGTACTCAAGCTCAAGATCTGGGTGGTTGTCGCCGGAATCCCGGTGTTTCGCATCCTGACCGACATGACGGTCTACGACCAAGGCATCACCCTGCCCGTCAAGCTGCATATCCCCGGCGGCGAGATCCTCACCCGAGTGCTCAACAAGCCCTTGATCGACATCGCCCTGGATATGAACGGCATGAAAGGCGGGCGCTTCGTTTCAGCCGTCAATCCAAGCGGCAAATACCACGCGGTCAATGGCGTGATTACCCCGGAGGAAAAGCAACTCGACATCCGCATTCCCGATGCCACCTGGCTCTGGGTCGAAAGCGGCCGGGGTTGGGATGTGGTGATGAAGTTCGCCATTCCGCCGGACTGGCCGGTGGAAGGGCGGGGGACTTATGTGGACGCGGTGAAGCCCGAGAAATCCTATGCGTATGAAAGCTTCCCCGATGCCCTGCCTCGCTTCGGTTTCCAGGTCACCAAGCTCCCGGTAGGCAAGCTCGACATCGACCTGACGGCCATTCTCTGGTTCCCCGCCACCGTGGGCCGGGCAGGACCCGAGCGCTTCATCAAGCAAATGGACAATCCGCCGCGCCTGGAAGCGCAATCGCCGCCCGTTTGAACCGCGTTCTTTACGCCCGGCGCGCCAGCGCTGGGCGTTTCACTTGCCCTCCCCTGCGGATGGCACCGCAACCTGCACGGCGCCCGGTTTGATCGTGAGGCGAATCGGCGTGTGACGGATGATTTCTCCATCCCCCTGGACCGGCAAATGCGGCCGGCAATCCAGCTCGATCGATGTCCGGGCAGTCAGGTAGCGGATGCGGCGGTTGCGATGATGCTGGCCGGTAAAGAAATCCCAACCGATGCCGGCAAAGTCGAACATCGTCCGGCTGTTGAGAATGCAGAGGTCAATCACGCCGTCGTCGGGCGCCACATGGTTGCCGAGGCGCACGGCTTCGATGCCCCAGATCCCGCCGTTGGCAATGAAGACCTGCTTGGCATGCATACGGTGGCGCACGCCATCCACGACAATCTCGAAGCGATGCGGCTGCAGGCCGCTCAAGGTGCGCAGGGCGGTCCAGACATAGGCCAAGCGGCCGAAGCGTCGCTTGGCCGCCCGATCCGTGTCGCGGATCATCAGCGATGACAAACCCACGCCCAGATGCAGCAGATAGAGATGCTCATCGCACACCATGCCATCCACGGCGCGCACACGGAAATCCGCCAGCAGCGCGCAGGCTGCCTCCAATTCCAGCGGAATCCCCATTTCACGGGCAAAAATATTGGCAGTCCCCGTGGGAATGACGGCCAGCGGCACAGACTCCCCCGCAACGCCTTCGCCGACCTGGGACACGGTGCCATCGCCACCGATGGCAATCACCAGCTCGGCGCCCGCCGCCACCGCTTCACGCACCCGAGCGGGTACATCCTCGTCCTCGGCGCCGGTGGTTTGATAGATCTCACAGCTTTGTCCGGTGCGCGCACAGTGCGCCTCCAGGGCAGCACGCACCTGATCGGGATCACAACTGCCACCCATGGGATTGAGTACGACAAACAGGCGTTGCGGAGAACCAGACTCAGGGGTATGCATGGAAAGGTCTTCCTTGATGAGAAATCACAGCCGTGGAAACCAGCGGCGCATGGGTTACTTGGGCCCCAAGATAGGCATGATTCGCTTACAAGTCGTCATGCATGGTCTCCCGCGCACCCCACAAGGCAAGCAGCGTCAGCAGCGCAGCCCCCGAAAGATAAAAGCCGACCGTGTGCAGGCCGTAGCGGGTCGCCAGCCAGGTGGCGATATAAGGCGCCAGGGAGGCACCGAAAATACCGGCCAGATTGAAGGCGAGCGAAGCCCCTGTATAACGCACTGCGGTGGGGAACTGCTCGCTCAGCACGGTGCCCAGCGGCCCATAGGTAAGGCCCATCAAGGCCAGGCCCAGCGCCATGAAAAGGACCACCGGCCCCTCACCACCCGCGCCGAGCAAGGGCGCGAACAACAGACCGAACAGCGCAATGCCCCCGGTCGCCGCCATCAACATCCGTCGACGGCCGTGGCGGTCGGCCAGATGGGCGGAAATCGGGATGGTGAGACCGAAAAACAGCACCCCGAAAAGCTGGATCAGCAAAAAGCGCTCGCGGGAAAAATGCAGGGCGGTCGTGCCCCAGGTCAGGGCGAAAACCGTCATCAGATAGAACAGCACGAAAGTGCACAGCGCCATCAACGTGCCACGCACAAGTGCGCCGGAGTGATCGCGCAACACCGTGAGTATCGGTAGCCGCTCCCGTGCATCGGCATCCAGTGCGCGCTGAAATACTGGGGTTTCGTGCAGATTCAGCCGCACCCAAAGCCCCACGACCACCAAAATACTGCTGGCCAGGAAAGGCGTCCGCCAGCCCCAGCGGAAAAATTGCGCATCGCTCAGGAAATGGGTCAGCAACAGGAACGATCCACCCGAGAGAATAAAGCCGATTGGCGCGCCCAGTTGCGGAAACATGCCGTACCAGGCTCGCCGGCCCGGCGGCGCGTTTTCGGTGGCCAGCAGGACTGCGCCGCCCCATTCCCCGCCCAGTCCCAGCCCTTGGCCGAAGCGGCACAGCGCCAGCAACAGCGGCGCCATCACGCCGATCTGGGCATAGGTGGGCAACAGGCCGATCAGCAGGGTGGACAGGCCCATGGTCAGCAGCGCCGCTACCAGGGTGGCTTTGCGGCCGATGCGGTCGCCGAAATGGCCGAACAGCGCCGATCCCAACGGGCGGGCGAAGAAGGCAAGGGCAAAGGTGGCCAGTGACTGCAGCATCGCGGTGGTCGCGTCGCCGGCCGGGAAAAACAGCTTCGGGAAAACCAGCACCGCAGCAGTGGCGTAGATGTAGAAATCGAAGAATTCGATGGTGGTGCCGATCAGACTGGCGAACAGCACCCGCCCCTTGGCATTGCCATTTGGCGTTTCGCTCGACATGATCGCATCACGCATCGGGATCCCTTGTGTCGTAGCTTCGCGGCAAAGCGGCCATGGTAAGGGCTTTTGCGGGATTTGTGCCGAGCGACGCGGCCAGCGGCGATGGCGGTCGCCGGGCTTGATGCGCCGCGACAGTGCCAGACGGACGTCCATCGTCCGTGACACGGCGCATCAACGGGCGCAGGCCGGGTTTTTTCAGGAATTGCAGGGGACGGGCGAGCTGCCCGGGATGAATGGACCATGCTTGCATACACATTGCGGCGTTTCGTGGGCGCCTGGCCCACCCTGTTGGTGCTGGTCACCCTCTCGTTCTTCATGGTCCGCGCGGCACCGGGCGGACCCTTCGACGTGGAAAAAAACCTGCCCCCGGAAATCGAGGCCAACCTCGCCGCGAAATACCATCTGGACGAGCCGCTCTGGCGACAGTATCTGCGTTATCTCGGAGACCTGGCCCGCGGTGATCTGGGACCGTCGTTCAAATACGCCGACTACACCGTGAATGAGCTGATTGCGCAGGGCTTCCCGGTATCGCTGCGCCTGGGACTTGCCGCCATGGCGCTGGCGCTGCTGATCGGGCTGCCGGCGGGTATGCTGGCCGCGCTGCGGCAGAATCGCCCCACCGATCACGTGACCATGGCGCTGGCGATGACGGGGATTTCGGTGCCCGGTTTCGTGGTCGCGCCGCTGTTGATTCTGGTGTTCGCGGTGGGGCTGGGCTGGGTGCCGGCCGGGGGACTGGATGGCGGCATCCGCTCCTGGATTCTGCCGGTGGTGGCGCTGGCCCTGCCGCTGCTGGCCTACATCGCCCGCCTGACCCGGGCCAGTCTGATCGAAGTCTGGCGCAGTTCCTTCATCCGCACCGCGCGGGCCAAGGGCCTGCCGCTGCGGCTGATCCTGCTGCGCCACGCGCTGAAACCCACGCTGCTGCCTCTGGTGTCTTTCCTGGGGCCTGCGCTGGCGGGCGTCATCACGGGATCGGTGGTCATCGAGGCGATCTTCGGCATTCCCGGTCTCGGGCGCTATTTCGTGCAAGGGGCGCTGAACCGGGACTACACGCTGGTGATGGGCGTGGTGGTGTTCTACGGCGCGCTGATCATCGCGTTCAATTTCCTGGTGGACCTGCTCTATGCGCTGCTGGATCCCCGGGTGAGGTACAGCTGATGGATGGCACGACATCCGGTATCGAGGCCCCGCGCCCGGTCATCGGGCGCGGCCTGTGGTCCGACGCGCTGCGCCGGCTGCGGCGTAACCGGGCCGCCATGACCAGTCTGGTGCTGCTGGGTCTTCTGGTGGTTGCGGTCAGCATCGGTCCCTGGCTGAGCCCCAATGCCTTCGACGGCAGCGACTGGGACGCCATCCTGCTGGCTCCCACGTGGACCGGCGGTCACTGGTTCGGCACTGATTTCCTCGGACGCGACCTGCTGGTGCGCACCCTCCACGGTGGGCGTATCTCGCTCCTGGTGGGTCTCTCCGCCACCCTGGTCAGCCTGGTGATCGGGGTCACCTGGGGTGCCACGGCGGGCTATCTGGGCGGGCGCGTCGACGCGGTCATGATGCGCATCGTGGACATCCTCTACGCCCTGCCATTCATGTTCTTCGTGATCCTGCTGATGGTGTTTTTCGGGCGCAATATCTTTCTGATCTTCATCGCGGTCGGCGCGGTGAACTGGCTCGACATGGCGCGCATCGTGCGCGGCCAGACCCTGTCGCTGCGGGAACGCGAATTCGTCCTCGCCGCCCAGGCCTACGGCGCTCCCGGCTGGCGCATCATCGCGCGCCACATCGTGCCCAACCTGCTGGGCGTGGTCATGGTCTACGTCACGCTCACCATCCCCCAGGTGATCCTGGTCGAATCCTTTCTCAGCTTCCTGGGACTGGGCGTGCAGGAGCCCTACACCAGCTGGGGCGCATTGGTGAACGATGGCGCCCAGCAGATGGAAGCCGGCCCTTGGCTGCTGGTCTTCCCGGCGCTGTTTCTGGCCTTGACCCTGTTTTGTTTCAACTTCCTCGGCGACGGGCTGCGCGATGCGCTGGACCCCAAGGATCGCTGATGGCCACCGTGAACGACAGACCATGAGCGCATTGTGATGAACCGCCCGGCCCCGGCAGCCACGCATCAGCCCGTCACGACGGCGCAACCCACGCCATTGCTTGCGGTACGCGATCTCAATGTGCGCTTCCAGACTGATAGTGGCCCGGTGGAGGCGGTGCGCGAGCTCAGCTTCACCCTGGCCCAGGGAGAGGCCCTGGCGCTGGTGGGCGAGTCGGGTTCAGGCAAGACCCAGACCGCAATGGCCCTGCTCGGCCTGCTGGCCGACAATGGGCGCGCCGCCGGGACGGCATGGCTCTCCGGGACCTCCCTGTTGGACATGCCGGAGGCGGAGTTGCGCCGGATTCGCGGGGCGCGGATCGGGGTGGTGTTCCAGGATCCCATGACGGCATTGAATCCGTATCTGACCATTGAGCGCCAGATGACCGAAACGCTCTGTCTGCATCGCGGCCAATCACGCCGCGAGGCGCGCGGCGCCGCCCTGCGCATGCTCGACGCGGTGCGCATCGCCGATGCCGCGCGCCGGCTCGACCAGTATCCCCATGAACTGTCCGGCGGTATGCGCCAGCGTGTGATGATCGCCATGGCGCTGCTACCCCAACCCGATGTGCTGATTCTCGATGAGCCCACCACGGCCCTGGATGTGACCATCCAGGCGCAGATCCTGGACCTGCTGGGCACCCTGCGGCGGGATCTCGGCACGGCCATGCTGCTCATTACGCACGATCTGGGCGTGGTGGCCGCGGTGTGCGATCGCATGCTGGTGATGTACGCCGGAGAGGGGGTGGAGCAGGGACCCGTGGCCGCATTGCTCGAACACCCTCGCCATCCCTACACCCAGGGGCTGCTGGAATCCCTGCCCAGTCGCCAGAATGGCGCGCGGCGGCTGGCCACTCTCCCCGGCCATCCCCCCGATCCCCGCACGCGACCGTCGGGTTGCCCCTTTGCGCCGCGCTGTGTCCACGCCATGGCGATATGCGCCACCGTCCGGCCTGCGTGGGAAGACGAATCGGAGACGCGCGGTCGGCGCTGCCACTGGCAAGCTCCCGAAACCGGCGTGGAAACGGGAGCAAACGCATGAACGGCGCCAACTTGCTGGAAGCGCACGATCTCGCGGTGCATTACCCGGTAAGCGGCGGCCTGTTGCGGCGCCGACGCTGGCTGCGCGCGGTGGACGGCGTGAGCCTGAGCCTCGCCGCCGGGGAGACACTGGGTGTAGTGGGGGAGTCGGGCTGCGGGAAATCCACCCTCGGTCGCGCCCTGTTGGGGCTGACGCCGATCCATGCCGGCACGGTGGCCTTGCAAGGCGTGGATCTGACGGCCTTGTCGCGACGGCAGCTTCGTGCCCATCGCCGCCATGCCCAGATGGTGTTCCAGGACCCGCTGGCCAGCCTCGACCCGCGCATGACGGTGAGCCAGATTCTGGCCGAGCCGGTGCGCATCCACGAACCCGCGATGACGCGCCTCGCGATCCGCGCGCGGGCCTTGGCGCTGCTGGAACGGGTGGGCTTGGCGCCGGACGCCATGGATGGCTACCCTCACGAATTCTCCGGCGGCCAATGCCAGCGCATCGGCATCGCGCGGGCGTTGATGCTGCGCCCCAGGCTGCTCGTGTGTGATGAGCCGGTGTCGGCGCTGGATGTGTCCATCCAGGGCCAGATCGTGAACCTGTTGCAGGACCTGCAGGCCGAACAGGGGCTGGGGTTGGTGTTCATCGCGCACGATCTGGCCGTGGTGCGCCACATCAGCCACCGCATCCAGGTCATGTATTTGGGGCGGACGGTTGAAGTCGGGCCGGCCGACGCGGTGTTCCAGGCTCCCTGGCATCCCTACACCCGCGGCCTGCTCGACGCCATCCCCGAACCCCAAGTGGGCGCACGGCGTGAGCCCACCGTGCTGGGGGAAATGCCTTCGCCCCTCGACCCGCCGTCGGGATGCGCTTTCCATCCGCGCTGTCCGCGCGCCCAGGCGCGCTGCGAGGGCGAGACGCCCGCGCTCAGGTCCCTGAGTCCCGAGCGTGCGGTGCGCTGCCATTTTCCCCTCGACCCGCCGTCAGTTCGGTGAAGCCTCTCCGATAAACAGCGGGTTAACGGTTTCAAGGATGAAGTGCAAGAGCGCCTGGTGTCTTGTTGATTTCACACGAGAAGGCCTCGAACTGGATTTCGTCGTCGAACATGCAACTCCCAGCCATCCGCTTGATCCCACCAAACAGTCGCGAAGCCAGTCGAATTCATGCGGCAACAAGATCAGTGTAATAACGCGTTTGCATGCGATTGACATAGTCCACCAGATTTTTCTTGGTCAGTGCATAGTTCTTGACCGGCGATTCGATCGGGCACGCGAGCGTATTGACCAGAAAGCCATATCCGGTGGCGTCAAAACTGGTGGGTGTCTCGCCAAGGAGATAGGGCTTGTTCTCCAGGAAGTTTGACACCGCATCAATGTCCTCAAATCCCAATTCAAAAATTTCCTCGGGTTTATGCCGTCGGGTACCGTGTCCCCAAAGCTGTTTGCGGATTCCTCGGCGCGTGTGATAGGCGGCGACATCTCGAATCAGAACGGGCATGCCGCTGAAAATCGCTGTTTTATTGGTCTCCCAGTTTTCCCGTGTCCAATCCCAGCGCGTAAACATGGTGACCCAATAAAGATGTTCTTCGAGCAATCGCTGCATGGCACGTCCCGCGCCGATTTGCGCTGTGCTGAGCTGCTGATCCAAATGATCGCCATAGGTCTTTTTCAAGTAGCGGACGATGAATCGTGAATCGCCCATGCGCGCAGAACCATCGACGATATAGGGCAATTTTCCCTTGGGAGCCATTAGCGGAAGTGTGGCATTGACTTCATAGGGAAGCGCCGCCATGCGCAGATAGGTTTCGGTCTTGCAGCAAAAATGGCAGAGATTGGGGATACCCCAAGTGCGTTTGAGCTGGTAAAACTGGATCATGGTTTCCTCCGGATAGCCGCTTGTCTGATTCATGTTTTTCAGGGCAATGCATATTTACATGACCACTCTTTCGATTCCAGATCATGTATCTGGCGCAGACGGTCGAAGCCGGGCCGGACGAGGCGGTGTTCCAGACCCCCCGGCATCCCTTACACGCGGCCTGCTCGACGCCATCCCCGATCCCAAGTGGGCGCACGACGTGAGCTCACGGTGCTGGGGGAAAATGTCTTCGCCCATCGATTCCCCGCCAGCTCGGCTTTCGGAATAAGCCCCAACCCGCGCGGGGCGACCCGAGTCTCCGTGGTATCGTGAAGCGCTAAATCCACACGGGGGCGATTGATGTTGAAACGCATGGCTATGTTCGCGCTGTTGGTACTGGCCCTGCTCGTCGGCGCCGGCGTCGCTGGACCTTATTTGACCCTGTACCAGCTCCGCACCGCGATCCAGGAACAGGATCCCGAACGGCTCGCAGATCAAGTGGACTTTCCAACGCTGCGCAGCAACCTCAAGGATCAGATCAACGCACGCACTGCTCAAGCCATCCCGCAATTGCGCGACAGTCCGCTCTCGGCCCTGGCCCTGGGCCTGACGACGCAATTGGCGGATCACGCCGTGGACGCGCTCATCACGCCGCCCGGCTTGGCCAGCCTGATGGCGGGGTATGGCCCCCGGCCCGCGACTGTTCCGCCGGCCGATCCCGATGCCCCCGGGACGGCGCCTCCCGCCGATCCTTTCCGCGATGCCCGCACCCGTTTCGATAGCCCGAATCGCTTCTCCGTGCAGGCGCGCACGCACCAAGGCGATCTGATTCACTTCGTGCTGAGCCGCCATGGGCTCAAATGGCGCCTCAGCAATATCCTGCTGCCGGGCTCGGTGACGGCGCCCGTCGAGGGCGAGCAACAGGGCCGCTGGGCGCCTCAAGAGGCGCTGAGTAATGCCTGAAAATGATCTGGAGCACCTGCTGGATCGGCTGCATGGGCTGGCGGACCGGCTGGAAGCCTGGCTGCCTCCCGCCACCCCCTCACCGGTCGATCTGGCGCAGGCTGCGGCCTGGCGTTGGCGCAGCGGGCGAAATGGACGGGGCATCCTGGAGCCGGTGTCCGCTCCATCGGTCATGGCCTTGGATGATCTGCTCGGGCTCGACCGACAGAAAAACATACTGGAGCGCAACACCCGCCAGTTTCTGGCCGGTCAGCCCGCCAACAATGCCCTGCTGTGGGGCGCACGAGGGACAGGCAAGTCGTCACTGGTGAAGGCCGTGCTGGCGGCCTATGCGCCGCGCGGTTTGCGGCTGATCGAGGTCGGCAAGGCGCAACTGGACGAGCTTCCCGAGTTGCTGGGCCAGCTCCATGGCCGGCCGGAACACTGCATTCTGTTCTGCGACGACCTGTCTTTTTCCAGTGACGAGCCGGGCTATCAGCATCTGAAGGCTGTCCTGGAAGGCTCGATCAGCGCGCCGCCCGAAAATGTCCTGATCTATGCCACCTCCAATCGCCGTCACCTGATGCCCGAATCCCTGGCCGACAACCGTGACACGCGGGTGCTGGAAGGGGAGATTCATCCGGGCGAGGCGGTGGAAGAGAAGATTTCCCTGTCCGAACGCTTCGGATTGTGGTTGTCCTTCCACCCCTTCGACCAAGCCCAGTACCTGGCCGTGGTGCGTCACTGGCTGGTCCGCTTCGGGGTTGCCGATGTCACGGAAGAGGCGGTTACCCGGGCCGCGCTGCAATGGGCACTGGAACGCGGCTCGCGCAGCGGCCGGGTGGCCTGGCAGTTCGCCAAGGATTGGTTGGGCCGCAGCGCCCCGCTTGACTGAGCCCCAGCAAGCACTGGACGGCGCCAATCCGGCTTGCGGCGCCATGAACGCTGAACTTCCCGTATGCATCCGCCGCCCGGCTGATGGCTGTCATTCCCGCTCCGCGTGTGAATTTGGCTGTGTACCTGAATCAGCCTTTTGGCCCGAACAGATGGATCAGGGCGACCGTGCTGGCGCTGACGGCAGCAGCCACAAAGCTTCCCCAGGCAGTGTCGATTACGGCGACCAATGGGTCGTAGCCTTTGAGGACGGCATAAGCCGTGGCGTCATAGGTGAGATAGGTGAAAAAACCGAACAAGGCACCATTCAGCGCAGCGGTTTGCCAGTTGCTACCTGCCAGGGCGGGCGTGATCACGAAAACCATCAGGCCGATCACGTAAACCGTATAGAACAGCACCGCAATGCCCATCTTGGGTCGATCGAGCATGATCGTGCCCATGCGCGAGAGATAGAAATCCTTGGCGACATAGCCCAGCCAGACCAGATCCATGGCCAAAAACAGGGTCAGCGCGAGCAGATAGGTGATCACGATTCTCATGGCATGCTCCATATGGGGGCGGTTCAGACATCCATTTTCCAATGGTTTCCCAAGAGATACGGTGTTTGCGAGCGCTTGTAAAACAATCGGGGGATATGCGTTCCGCCAGAGCCGGGTTGCCGTGCTGTTGGATAAACGGCATGGCCTAGCCCCACGCTTATCGCCCTGTTCAGAACAGGATCACCGAGCGGATGCTTTCGCCCCGGTGCATGAGGTCGAAGGCGCGGTTGATGTCCTCCAGGCCGAAGGTGTGCGTGATGTAGTCATCGATGCGGATCTCGCCCTTGAGGTAGCGGTCGACGTAACCCGGCAGTTGGCTGCGACCTTTGACGCCGCCAAAGGCCGAGCCCTTCCATACCCGCCCGGTGACCAGTTGGAATGGCCGGGTGGAAATCTCCTGGCCCGCGCCGGCAACACCGATGATGGTAGCGACGCCCCAGCCCTTGTGGCAGCACTCCAGTGCCTGACGCATGACCTGCACATTGCCGATGCATTCGAAGGAATAGTCCACGCCGCCGTCGGTCATGGCGATGAGGACCTGCTGGATGGGCTCGGCGTATTCCTGTGGATTGATGCAGTCGGTGGCGCCCATCTGGCGGGCCATGACGAACTTCGCGGGGTTGGTGTCGATGCCGATGATGCGGGAGGCCCCGGCCATGACCGCGCCCTGGATCACGGACAGGCCGATGCCACCGAGTCCAAATACAGCGACCGTCGCGCCGGCTTCCACCTTGGCGGTATTGTGCACGGCGCCGATGCCGGTGGTGATGCCGCAGCCGAGCAGACAGGCCTTTTCCAAGGGTGCTGTCGGGTCGATGCGCGCCAGCGAGATTTCCGGCAGCACCGTGTATTCGCAGAACGTAGAGGTCCCCATGTAGTGGTGGATGGGCTGGCCGTTCAGCGAGAAACGGCTGGTTCCATCCGGCATGACGCCCCTTCCCTGGGTTTCGCGCACTGCGCCGCACAGGTTGGTCTTGCCCGAACGACAGAATTTGCATTCCCCGCATTCGGCCGTATACAGCGGGATCACATGATCGCCCGGTTTCACCAGGGTCACGCCAGGACCGACCGATTCCACAACGCCGGCGCCTTCATGGCCGAGGATGGCGGGAAACAGCCCCTCGGGATCGGCCCCCGACAGCGTAAAGGCGTCGGTATGGCAGACCCCGGTGGCCACGATGCGCACGCGCACCTCGCCCGCTTGAGGATCAGCAACTTCCACTTCCTCGATCGACAGAGGTTTGCCGGCCTCCCAGGCGACGGCGGCGCGTGATTTCATGGGTTTGTCTCCTTGTGTTTGCGATGGGTTGGCGCCGCGGGGTGGATGATGCCTGGAAACAGGCGACGGGCCACGAATTTTTCCATTTCGAGTACGACGAACAGGGCGATTCCAAATCCGATGACCCACAGCCCCTGTTCCAGCGATAGCGGACGGGTGTCGAACAGGCGCTGCAGCGGCGGCGCGTAGGTGAACAGCAATTGCATCACCGTCACGCCACTGACGCCGATCAGCACGGCAGGCGTCCCCAGCAGTCCGCGCAGGGTCATGGATGCCACATTCAGATAGCGGACATTGAACAAATAGGCGATTTCCATCACCACCATGACATTCACGGCCACGGTGCGCGCCTGTTCCAGGCTTGCGCCATGCATTTGGGCCAGCGCCAGTGCCGCGAAACTGCCCGCCGCGATCAGGACTGTCAACAGCCCCACGCGCCAGAGCAGGTAGCCGGACAGCAGCGCGGCGCCAGCCGGACGCGGCGCTCGCCGCATGAGATCGGGCTCGGCGGGCTCAAACGCCAGGATGAGTCCCAGCCCCACCGCACTCAGGGTATTGATCCACAGGATTTGCAGCGGGGTGATCGGCAGGGTCAGCCCCAAGGCAATTGCGGCGATGATCGCCAGTGATTCGCCGCCATTGGTCGGCAGTGTCCAGGCCAGCACCTTGCGCAGGTTGTCGTAGACCGTGCGGCCTTCTTTCACTGCCGCGACGATGGATGCAAAATTGTCGTCCATGAGCACCATCGCGGCAGCCTCCTTGGCGACCTCGCTGCCTTTCCTGCCCATGGCAACGCCAACATCCGCGCGTTTCAGGGCCGGCGCATCGTTGACTCCGTCTCCGGTCATGGCGACGATTGCGCCGCTCGCCTGCAGCGCGGTGACCAGCCGCAGTTTATGTTCCGGCGTGGTGCGTGCAAAGACGCTGGTTCGTTGCGCCGCCTCGCGCAGCGCAGCCTCATCCAGTGCTTCCAACTGCGCCCCACCAAGGACCGCCCCGGCATCGACCAGACCCAATTGACGCGCTATGGCGACGGCGGTTCCGGCATGGTCGCCGGTAATCATCTTCACCCGGATACCGGCTGCCTGGCATTCCGCGATGGCTGCGATCGCTTCCGCGCGCGGCGGGTCCTGCAAGCCCAGCAGGGCCAGCAGCACCAGTTCCTGTTCACGGTGTTCGGCGTGCAGGGCGGCCGGGGGCGCGGCAAACCGGCGCTGGGCCAGCGCCAATACCCGATGGCCGCTCGCCGCCAGATCATCAATGTGTCCGAGCCAAAATGCCTTGGATAGCGCGCGAACCCCTGCCGGCGCCATTTCCCATGCGCATAACGCGAGCACCCGCTCCGGCGCACCCTTCACATACAGCATGCTCGCACCATCCGCTTCGGCATGCAGGGTGGCCATGTACTGGTGACGGGAGTCGAAGGGAAATTCAGTCAGCCGGGGATGGGCATCGCGCAGGGCCTTGGGATCGAGTCCGGCCTTTTGTGCCAGACACAGCAAGGCCCCTTCCATGGGGTCGCCACTCACGCGCCAGCCATCGCTGTGTTCCAACACCGCCGCGTCATTGCACAGCAACGCGGCCAGGGCCGCCTGCGCGAGCAGTTCGTCCTGCGCCGGATCAATCGGCGTTCCGGCGCAGTCAAATGCCCCCACAGGGGCATAGCCCTCGCCGCCGACGCTGATTTCCCTGCCGGTGGTCACGACATGGGCCACCATCATTTCATTGCGGGTCAGGGTGCCGGTCTTGTCCGTACAGATGACGCTGACCGCGCCCAGGGTTTCCACTGCCGGCATGCGCCGCACGATGGCCTGCCGCGTCGCCATGCGCCGCACGCCAATGGCCAGCGCAATGGACATCACGGCTGGCAAGCCCTCCGGAATGGCGGCCACCGCCAACCCCACGACCACCATGAACGCCTCGTCCCAGGGCATGCCACGCAGCAGGGCCACGCCGAAGATCGCCATGGAAGCGGCCAGGATGACCCAGGTGAGTTGCCGTCCCAACTGGTTCAGCTGTCGCAGCAGCGGCGTTTCCAGATTCTCGACCTGTTGCAGCAGGGTGCTGATGTGACCGATCTGGGTGCGACGGCCCGTGGCAACGGCGATGCCCACGCCCAATCCCGCCACCACCAGGGTTCCGGAGAAAGCCATATCCAACTGGTCCGCCGGCGCCGCAGCGGGTGGAACCGCCTCGATTTGCTTGTCGGCCGGCACCGATTCACCGGTCAGGATTGCCTCATCGATGCGCAGGCGATTGACCCGCAACAACCGCAGGTCGGCCGGAACCCGATCTCCCGCCTCCAGCAGGACCAGATCCCCCGGCACGATATGAGCCGCTTCGATGGTTTGGCGGTGCCCGTCCCGCAGTACGGTGGCCTGCGGCGCGATCATCGCCCGGATGGCGGCCAGGGCCTGTTCGGCCTTGCCTTCCTGCAGGAAGCCGATCAGGCCGTTGGCCAGTATCACCAACAGGATCACCCCGGTATCCACGCCGTGCCCCAGTGCAGCGGTCACGGTCGCGCTTGCGATCAGCACATAGATCAACAGGTTGTCGAATTGACGCAGAAACCGCCGCCATGCCGGTGTGGGCGGCACGGGCGCAAGCTGGTTGAGACCCCACTGATCCAGGCGCCGCGCTACTTCCTCTGGGGTCAGGCCGTGTTCGGACGTATGAAGTTGCTGCAGCGCGGCCTCGGGCGGCAAGGCGTGCCACGGCTGTTCCAGTGCGCCGACGAGTTCCGATGTGGGTGCGACGTCAGTCGGCGGCATGCGGCGATCGGTGGACATGGTCATTCCTTGCCCGGGGTCAGCATTTGGAAAGCTCAGGGTAAAGGACACGCTGAAGTATTCAGCGTGTCCCGCAGCGCAGGGAGGTGCTGCCCAGATCAGCGGCTGTAAGCTGCTGATCTTGTGAGCCATCGGAAAACCACGCTTTTCCGATGGCGAGCGCTGAGAAATCCAGGATGGATTTATTCAGCGCTTACTTAAGGGTCGCACAGGAGCGGTGCTGCCTGAAACCGCGCTGCCCCGACGAACTGCGCCCGCTGCCGATCCCGGCAAGCAAGGCGGTCATTGCCGCGTGCCGCTGCGGTCAAGAAGCTTGACTCACCGGTAACTGAGGCTATTATTGGCACTCGAATCTGGTGAGTGCTAACAACCGAGTGAGCCACTCAACGCCTTAACACGCCATCCGGCGTTCAACCTGACGAGGAGATCCTCAAGTGAATATTCGTCCTTTGCATGATCGTGTGGTCGTCAAGCGCCTTGAAGAAGAACGCACTACCCCCGGTGGAATCGTGATTCCCGACTCCGCAACGGAAAAACCCGCCAAGGGCGAAGTCGTTGCCATCGGCACCGGCAAGCTGCTGGACAGCGGCGAAGTGCGCACCCTGGCCGTGAAGATCGGCGACAAGGTGCTGTTCGCCAAGTATTCCGGTACCGAAGTCAAGCTGGACGGCCAGGAACTGCTGGTGATGCGCGAAGACGACATCATGGCAATCCTGAACTAAGCCATTCATTCCGGCTGATTTTTACAATTTTGGAGGTTATTCCCAATGGCTGCTAAGCAACTGAAATTCGGTGAAGACGCCCGTGCCCGCATGCTGCGTGGCGTGAACGTGCTGGCCAACGCCGTCAAGGTCACCCTGGGTCCCAAGGGCCGCAATGTCGTTCTGGAAAAGAGCTTCGGCGCCCCCACCGTGACCAAGGATGGCGTGTCCGTCGCCAAGGAAATCGAGCTCAAGGATCGCTTTGAGAACATGGGCGTGCAGATGGTCAAGGAAGTCGCTTCCAAGACCTCCGACGTGGCCGGTGATGGCACCACCACCGCCACCGTGCTGACCCAGGCCCTGCTGCGTGAAGGCATGAAGGCCGTGGCCGCCGGCATGAACCCGATGGACCTGAAGCGCGGCATCGACAAGGCCGTGAGCGCTGCGGTTGAAGAGATCAAGAAGCTCTCCAAGCCCTGCAACGACCAGAAGGCCATTGCCCAGGTCGGCTCCATTTCCGCCAACTCTGACACCGTCATCGGCGACCTGATCGCCAAGGCAATGGAAAAGGTCGGCAAGGAAGGCGTGATCACGGTCGAGGAAGGCTCCAGCCTGGACAACGAGCTGGACGTGGTCGAGGGCATGCAGTTCGATCGTGGCTACCTGTCGCCCTATTTCATCAACAACCAGCAGAGCATGTCCTGTGAGCTGGAAGCGCCTTATATCCTGCTCTACGACAAGAAGATCTCCAACATCCGCGAAATGCTGCCGGTGCTGGAAGCCGTGGCCAAGTCCGGCAAGCCCCTGCTGATCGTGGCCGAGGATGTGGAAGGTGAAGCCCTGGCAACCCTGGTGGTCAACACCATCCGCGGCATCGTCAAAGTCTGCGCCGTCAAGGCCCCCGGCTTCGGTGATCGTCGCAAGGCCATGCTGCAGGATATGGCCGTGCTGACCGGCGGCCAAGTGATTTCCGAGGAGCTCGGCCTGACCCTGGAGAAGGCCACCCTGGAAGATCTGGGTTATGCCAAGAAGGTCCAGATCGACAAGGAAAACACCACCATCGTCGATGGCGCCGGCCGCAAACAGGACATCGAAGCTCGCATCGAGCAGCTGCGCCGCCAGATCGAGGAAGCCAGCTCCGATTACGACAAGGAAAAGCTGCAGGAACGCATGGCCAAGCTGGCCGGCGGCGTGGCCGTGATCAAGGTGGGCGCTGCCACCGAAATGGAAATGAAGGAAAAGAAGGCCCGTGTTGAAGACGCCCTGCACGCCACCCGTGCGGCGGTGGAAGAAGGCGTGGTGCCCGGCGGCGGCGTTGCCCTGATTCGCGCCAAGCAGGCGATCAAGGGTCTCACCGGCGCCAACCATGACCAGGACGTGGGCATCACCATCACCCTGCGCGCCATGGAAGAACCCCTGCGCCAGATCGTCGGCAATGCCGGTGAAGACGGTTCGGTGGTGCTGAACAAGGTTGCCGAAAGCAGCGGCAACTATGGCTACAACGCCGCCACCGGCGAATATGCCGACATGATCGAGATGGGCATCCTGGATCCTGCCAAGGTGACCCGTTCCGCGTTGCAGAACGCGGCCTCCGTGGCCGGCCTGATGCTGACCACCGAGTGCATGATTGCCGAAGAGCCCAAGGACGAGAAGGACGGCGGCCACGGTGGTGGCATGCCCGACATGGGCGGTATGGGTGGCATGGGCGGCATGGACTTCTGAGTTCGCCCCGGCCTTAACGGAAGCCTGTGTTCCGAACCCAAGCACCCCGCCTCCGGCGGGGTGCTTTTTTGTGTCTCCCGATCACGGATTGGAACGGTTTTGTCATCGCGGAGTGCACTGATCTGTCATCTGGATTCGATAGGTTTGGAATGGCTTCCCGGCAGGAAGTCTTGGCTGCAATCTATTTTTGGGAGTCATTCCATGAAGCACAAACTCATCTCCGTCGCAGGCCTGCTGGCCCTGGCGCCCCTGGCCGCGCAGGCCGAACTGGTCGCGATGCAGGACAGCGAACTGGCCAATGTCAGTGGACAGGCCTTCACTTTTGATTTCAACGCCACGTTCGACCAGACCGTCGCAGGAGTGGACGTCTACAAAAACATTTATGCCTACAGGCTGAGCCCGACCGACTGGGAGCTGGGACATGACAGCGAAGTCAGCAATCCGGTTTCCGGGCGTTACTTCGGGCACACCCGCTATTTTGGAAACGACGGCGGCATGAAGTACAGCTACAGCTACAAGTATTGGGGCCGTGACATCTGAAACGATGGCCTACTGTCCCGATCCCGCCGCGGGGTCGGGACGGACCTGATTGCGCATTGGCTTGAAATCCGGTAGTTTACTGGCCCCCTCGCTGTTCCCCAGAGGGCCATCATGGCCGGCATTTACACCCTCACCATCCTCACCGAGTTTTCCGCTTCCCACATCCTGCGCGGGCATCCGGGGCCTTGCTCCCGCCTGCACGGGCACAACTGGAAAGTGGAGGCGGAAGTCGTCGCCGAATCCCTCAACGACATTGATCTGGCCATTGATTTCCAGGACATCAAGGCGGCGGCCCGGGCGATTACCGACCGGCTCGATCACCGCCACCTCAACGACCTGCCCCCCTTTGATCGCGTCAACCCGACGGCCGAGCAACTGGCCCGTTATATTTACGGGGAACTGGGCCGTGATTTGGCGGCCCAAGAAGTGCGGGTTTCGGCGGTGACGATCTGGGAAACCGACCGTGCCAAGGTGCGCTACAGCGAGTGACAACCCTTGGGTTCGGACTGATTTTTCCCGCCAAGCATGCCGATTCGCTTCCCCTCCGCCATCGAAGGCTTTAGCATCGGAATGTTGCAGCCTGGGCTGCGGGGAAGACGCCGGGATGACCCGCCGTTATCCGAAATCAGCATTGGCATCAGAAGATTTTTGAGGACATCGCCATCATGAAGCATCCGGGTCAGGCTGTCGCCGTCGTTACCGACATCGCGGACGTGCAGGGCAGCGCCGATCATCGCCGCATTCCCATCGATCGGGTGGGCATCCGCAGCATCCGCCATCCCCTGCGGGTGGCGGACCGCTCCGGTGCGGTGCAGCACACCGTGGCGCGGCTGAACATGTATGTCAGTCTGCCGCATCACCAGAAGGGCACCCACATGTCCCGCTTCGTCGCGATCCTGGGGGAGAACGACGAGGTGTTGACGGTGCGTAGCCTGAATGCCTTGATGGACCGCATGACCACACGCCTGGAGGCCGATAACGGGTTTCTGGAAGTGGCATTTCCCTACTTCGTGACCAAGTCGGCCCCGATCTCGGGGGTGCGCAGCCTGATGGACTACGAGGTGACCCTGACCGGCATGTCCACGCCGGCGGGCGCCCAGACCCTGGTCCAGGTGGTGATCCCGGTCACCAGCCTGTGCCCCTGCTCGAAGGAAATCTCCGACTACGGCGCGCACAACCAGCGTTCCCACGTCACCGTGCAGGTGCGTTGCCTGGGCGATGTGTGGGTGGAGGACCTGATTGACCTGGTGGAGGCGGAGGCATCCGCTCAACTCTATGGCCTGCTCAAGCGGCCGGATGAGAAATTCGTCACCGAACGGGCCTACGACAACCCCAAGTTCGTCGAGGACATGGTGCGCGATGTGGCGGCGCGCCTGGATGCGGATGCGCGGGTGCTGGCCTATACGGTGGAGTCGGAAAACTTCGAATCCATCCACAACCACTCCGCCTATGCCGCAGTGGAGCGGGTCAAGGACGCCGTCGCGTAACGCAAATCGACCGCATCGTGCCCAGCCCGCCCTGCTTGCGGCGCGCTGGGCACGGACGGCTCAGAAGATGAGCAGCATCACCAGCGCCGCATAGCCGCCGGCCA
>Ga0073926_10000086_pt1 | contig 19480 bp, 19 predicted proteins | sample GWRWmT4_4Nov14_FD_70189 | JGI IMG/M metagenome (GOLD analysis project Ga0073926, IMG submission 70189) | Sand microcosm microbial communities from a hyporheic zone in Columbia River, Washington, USA - GW-RW T4_4-Nov-14 | ecosystem: Engineered > Artificial ecosystem > Sand microcosm >...
GCATATGATCTGGATACAAAAGTCCTAAACTATATACAGGATTCTTACAACCGAAGTCATACTAAAAAATGAATAGAAAAATAGTTTTTTCTCTTTTATTATTTTTATCAATAAAAGAAATAAGCAGCCAACCAAATGCATTATCATTATTTTGGGATTATAGTGAGCAAATGCTTATTAATGAAGGAAAGTGGAAAACGTTGAACCCAGATTACAATCCAAAGGATTCTGTCTCCATCAGGTATTTTGGATATACTTTTTCAAAAGGACTACACCCCTACACTATTCACCTCGAAATTAATGGTTACCTCCCCGCATTCTCAGAATGGATTACATTCTGGCGGGGTTATTATACCTGGGATGCCAAAAGTCAAAAAACAGTGTATCACAGTGTAAATAATAACGGATCTATTGCTAAAGGAATAGTCGGTAATATAAATGCATCGGATTTGACTTTAGAATTTTCCATCACTTCTAAAGATGGAATCGTAGAGAAACACAAAGACATACACTCATTTTCTCCCGGTCAGATTAAATCAACCAGTTTTGTTTTGAATAAAAAGAAATGGGCTCCTAAAAATAGCTATATATGGACTCCACTTGAAATACCAAAAGGCAATATCAGTTTTATGAGTACCCGGGATGGAAATTTTGAAGTGTACAGTATGGATATGAATGGAGAGAATATAAAAAATCTTACCTGCAATAAAACTACTGATTATGCTTTTTCCTACACACCTGATGGCAGATTGGTTTTCTATAGCAACCGGGATGGCAATGATGAAGTTTATATCATGGATGCGGATGGGAAAAAACTTACTAACCTCACAAACAATCCTGCGGCAGATAGAGTCACTGCGGTATCACCTGATGGCACCCAAATCGCATTTTCATCTTACAGGGATCAAAACAAAGTGGATTTATATTTGATGAATATAGACGGAACCAATGTCCGAAGGCTAACTAATAATGATCATTTTGAGGATGCCCCTTCCTGGTCACGGGATGGTAAAAGCATTCTATTTTCCAGAGACCTCAAACCATCAACCGATACCTCTTCATCTTTACCTTCGAATGGAGAAATATTTAGTATAGGTGTGGATGGTACGAATGAAAAAAGATTGACCAATAAACCGGGCTTCGATGGGGGCCCACAGTATTCGCCAGACGGTAATAAAATTGCTTTTTACGGGCCTACGCCTGACAAAAACTATGAATTATTTGTAATGAATGCCGATGGATCTAATGTAGAAAATATCACGAATGATCCTCTGGAAGATTATTCACCCTCATGGTCTCCGGATGGTAAATGGATAGCGTATACCAAAGGCAATTCCCAAAATTACGATGTATGGATAATAAATCTTGAAACAAGAATAAAGACGAGGCTTACCAGTCAACCCAAGAGAGATGAAAGTCCATTTTGGAGGTATAATTAATAAATAAATAGTCTCTCAGGTACCCTGTTTTTATGAAGTAATCCAGCCCTCAACATCACCACCGCCGTATACAAAATCACCAATAATATCAACCATCTCAATATATCCAATGGCAACGACTTCACTATAAAAGCTGCTATCAATACAGCTGCTATAGCCGGTATAGCCATACCTATTGCTGCTTTTCTATTATATGCCCCTTCGCGGATAAACCGTATGGATGCCGGAGGCATCAAAAATGCACATGAGCCCATCATGATAGGAAATGCCACCTGGGGCGACAATCCAAGAGCGTAAATCAAAGCCATACACGGTGCGTACAATCCTATACCGGCAGTCATCAATGCTCCTAAAATAAAATTGATCACTACTGCTATTATAAGTTTATCATAGGGAAGTTCTATAGCTGTGCCCCCTCCTTTGATCCAATCCAGTTTACCTGCCAGCATAAAACCCGCTGTGATCAGCAAAGCAATACCCATAGTAAGTCTTATTTTTCTTTCGGGCATCTTAGCGACAATACCCGCACCAAGAATAGCACCAGCTGCCGCAGCAAACAACATAGAAATAAGCGTAATAGCACCTACCTTAATCACGGTGATAAATATCAATGCCTGAATCAATACAGGTATGGTATTAGCTACATTCATAGTACCCGGTATGAGCCGATCCTCCGTTTGTTTGGTAAATTTCAATAAAGCTGTTTGGGGTGCAAACGCTCCTATACCAAGTACATCAAAAAAATTGACAACAAAACCAATAAGCCCGGTTTTAAGCCAACTTACGGGTTCGGGATTATTTTTATGTTTGATATAATCCTTAATCAAGACAACGGAATAGCCAATCGTCAATACAATAAGTGAAATCCAGATGAATAGTATCATATGATTTCAAATATAGAATTTTTTGAATACAGTTTGCCGATTAGGATTAATATTAAAAGCCGTTAAAATCAACATTTTGTATGGTAAAATTATCATATAATGACTACCCCCATATTTTATTTTATTAATTTCAGATTAATAGCATTTCCCTCTTTTGCTCATATTTTCTTATTTTAAAATAATAACATTCTGAAATTTTTTATTTATTACCTTCAGCAAAACTAAAACCAAAAAACAATGAAAAGAATCAACTTACTCACACTTTTTATGATGGCCTCCCTGCTTGTAATCGGACAAGGAAGCACTATTTACAGAGTGAACATACTGAAACCCAAACCAGGCATGAGAGATGCATTTGAAGCCAGTTGGAAATTGCATCTGAATGCTTATCACCAAACCACTAGGAAAATGAGAGTCAATCAGATTACCAGCGGGCCAAATGCAGGGGCATACAAGCTTATAGAAGGTCCGTTTTCGTATGCTGATATGGACATGCCTGAGACTAATGCGAAAGTACACCGTACAGACTTGGACAAAACGATTGGACCAAAAACAGAGCAAATAGATAATTATTATGCCTATTATCGTGATTCCTTAAGCATAAATACCGATACCCAAGCTGAAAAATTTCTCGTCTCTGCCACCGTCTTAAAAAATGGTAAGATGGGGGACTATCTTGCCGAAGTGAGTCGGGGAGTGAAGGTGCAGAAAAAAATGAATTCAACTGTTAGTACTATTAGAAGTGTCCGGGGCTTTGCGGGATCCAAACCTACATTAATCTCAGTCTTAAGGCTAAAAGACGGATATAAACAACTTGAAGGCGGTCCTAATAACCCGGAATTCAGAAAGAACTATATTGAAACATATGGACAAGAAGCTTGGGACAACAGACTAAAAATCATGGTTGATTTAGTAGAAGATCAATCAATGCACTTTGAGGTCTTGCGGGCAGATCTTAGTTCAAAATAATAGCCAGACTACATTTCATTTAAATAATAATTTTATCCCGGAGTTTACCACTTCGGGATTTTTATTTAAGTTAGGTGAATTATATATGAAGGTCTACTTAGAGTTAATTATTGCCATTTGGTTTTTTGTATTTCAAAAAACGATCGCACAGCAAATTCGGTCTCCTCTGGAATCCTCGTTTCACACCTATCAATCACTTAAAAATAAATCTCATTATCATCTTGATTGGGTTTCTGTTGGCCCTGTACTAAATTCTGCCAGAGCAGATATAGTACAGGTAGATCATACCCATCCGGGTACCATGTATGTTGGATTTGGTTCAGGTGGTTTATGGAAAACAATTAATAATGGAATTACATGGCATTGTATATTTCAGGATAAGTCAGCAATTGGACTGGGTGATGTGGAGTTAGCTCCTTCAAATCCATCTATTATCTATATAGGTACCGGCGAAAATTTAAAAAAACCAAGAAATTTTACATTACCGGGCACAGGCATGTATAGATCGGATGATGCCGGTAAGACATGGACTCATATCGGCTTAGAAGATTCCTGGTCTATCTCGGAGATAGCTATTGATCCAAAAAATCCGGATATCGTAATGGTCGCTGTATTGGGTCATTTATGGTCTACTAATAAAAACAGAGGACTTTTTAAAACTACGAATGGTGGAAAATCATGGCAAAAAGTATTGTATATAAATGATTCTACCGGTGCAAACGACATTGTGATTTCTCCCTCCAATCCTAAAATAATGTATACTTCCATGTGGGAATTGTACCCCGGAATACACGGAAAAAACAGTGGCGTATACAGAAGCAACGATGGGGGCAATACCTGGAAAGCGTGTAAAAAAGGATTGCCTTCCGGAGACAAGATTGGAAGAATAGGGGTAGCGGTGTCCAATACCAATCCTATGAAAGCATATGCGTTTGTAGATAACCTCCATAATCCCAACGGAGAATCTGCTGAATTGTATAAAACTACAGATGGCGGTATCTCCTGGAACAAAACACATACAACACCATTTAAATTAGTATCCGTGATTGGTTGGTATTTTATGGATGTATTTTTAAATCCCAAAAACGATGACGAAGTATATTGCCTGGGAGTGCGGCTTGCCAATAGTAAAGATGGAGGCAAAACGTTTTCCCATCTCGGGGGAGATGTAATCAGGATGAATCCAAGTGCTGCAAGCGGATTTCATTTAGATCAATGTGATCTTTGGATTAATCCCGCTAATCCCGATCATCTGGCAGCAGGTAATGATGGCGGTTTTTATCTAAGTTACAATCATGGCAAATCATGGATGCATTATAATAATATTCCGACAGGCGAATTTTATGACATCACTATTGATCAAAAAACTGGCTTAATCTATGGTGGCACTCAAGATGATGCTACTGTATACGGTCTGGCAAAAGAATTCGATCCTCTGCATCCCGATCCATGGAAATATCTATGGATAGATCCATGGGATGGAGGTGATGGTTGTGTATCTCAGATAGATCCAGAAGATGACAATATCGTTTATTTCAGCGCTCAGCACGGTGCTGCCAGCCGTTACGTTAAAAAAGCCGATACCAGTGTTTATATTCAACCCGAGTTGCCCAAAAACATAAAAGATACCTTACGATTTAATTATATCACACCTTATTTCCTTTCATCTTATGATCACAAGACTTTATATCATGGTGGAAATTACATTTTTAAAAGTCTTGACCAGGGAGATCACTGGCAGGTGATTAGTCCCAATCTTACCCGTACATCAAATCCTGAAAAAAAATCATTTTCTATGGGTTTTATTGCAGAATCTCCATTGCAAAAAGGATGGTTGTATGCTGGAACAGACAGGGGTGCTTTTTGGATCAGTAATGACGATGGACTTACCTGGAACGAAAAGGATAATGGCTTAGCTAATAACTATATCCGCAGCATTTGTCCTTCCCGTTTTTCCTCATCCCGCATATATATAACTATGACAGGAATTAATTACGATGATTTGCATGCCTATGCCTACGTATCCGAAGACAATGGTAATTCATGGAATACTATCGTCTCCAATCTGCCTGATGAACCGGTAAATGTTTTGATAGAAGACCCTGCTTTTGAGAATATCCTTTACCTAGGAACTATCCGGGGTGTATACATTTCAGCAGACAGGGGTCAATCGTGGTCGTATCTTGGCAAACATATGCCAGGCACTGCTATTGCAGACTTGGAAATTAATTACAAAACGGATGAACTGATAGCGGCAACACATGGACGGGGTATATATAAATTAAGCTTAAGTTCACTGCACAATATGATATCCCGGCAGCTTCCAAAAGACAGTGATCATTTGTTTCCGATCAAAGAGGTATACTTGCCCTGGTTTAGTGCATCATCCCATCTCCCTGATTACCGTACGATGGAGAAAACTAGTATTACTTTCTGGTTATCAAATGCGAAACAAATCACTATAACTATAAAGGATAAAAACAATAAAGAAGTATGGAAAACAAATATACAAGGATACAATGGCTTGAATGAATATCGATGGGATATGATCATAAACAGACAAGATAGCGATCTGCCTTATTTTACAAAATATAAAACATATATAAAACCCGGACTTTATACATTGGTGTTATCCGATGGCAGTAGGGAATTAATACAAGAATGGATTGTAAAAAACAGGGATATGCCGATTAAAGAGTAGTACTATAAACAAGTTTCGAAAATTTGTATTCAATTTATTTAAATCTATTTACAATCCACATAAATGGAATGTTTTTTTATTGAATCAAACCGATTGCGGTTGATTCAATTGACTTATGATCATCTTTTATTAGACAACCATCCCGATAAACTTGCTGTGGAGCTTGGGCTTACTTCTGCAACCATATTGTTGGAAGAACCATATAAATCAGGGTACACCGATGCATTAGAAAATTTCTGGAAGCCCAATATTTTAAAATATCCCCAATACTATAAATGGTATACCAACTGGTTGATAGTATTAAAATCCAGTAACTGTGCAATAGGCGGTATAGGGCTAGCCGGGATGCTGAATGAAAATGGAGAAACAGAAACAGGCTATGCCATGGACCTAAATCATCGAAATCAGGGATATGCCACTGAAGCACTCACCAGGCTAACTGAATGGGTATTTGAACACGAAGCTGCGATTGCGGTGATAGCCCATACTCATCGCGATAAAAATGCATCGCAGCAAACATTGATCAAGTCAGGCTTTACTCAAAAAGGGCCAGAAGTTACAGATGATGGCGAGGTCTTTCTCTGGAGAAAAGTAAAATCATGATAAAAAAAATTATTTAACTCTGTCCCATTTTTCAGTTCTCGTTCGTTTATAAATAAATCACATATTAAAAACTATTAAAATGGATGGAAATGTAAACTCAATCAATTGGTTTGAAATACCGGCCGCTGACATCAATCGGGCTAAAAATTTTTATGAAACCGTATTTGTTATCCAAATGGAATCTCAAAATATGATGGGTATGGAAATGGCTTTTTTTCCATGGGATCCGGGCAATGGTAAAGTGGCCGGCGCTCTCGTGCAAAGTGATATGCACACACCCAGTGGTCACGGAGTAAAAATCTATCTCAATGGCAACCCTGACTTGGCAATACCTCTTTCAAAAGTGGTGCAAGCCGGTGGTACCGTGACCATGCCCAAGACACTTATAGATGAGCAAACGGGCTATATGGCATTTATCGTGGATAGTGAAGGCAATACAGTGGGATTTCATTCACAGCATTGATACACGGATATCTTTTTTCAATTGCCCGGAGTGCATGTTAAATTACTGCAGTTTCACATTCTTGATGCAATATTTAGCTCTGAAAGAGCGCTACCAAATTGGGTATTCTTCTTTTGTAATATTATTTGTGCTATTTGACATGCACTCATCACCCACCCACCCAAACCATTCATTTTAAAATCCTTAATTTTGGAACTGTAATATTTCAAAATCATGGGCCTTATAAAATTTAAACAGATAAAACCTCTTCCTTTTGAGTTTCGTCCAAGGTATTGGGATCCGGCGAAGGAAAAACGCGAAGAAAGGCTTAAAGAAATTAAAGCCATGCAGGAAGATACGGTGGAGGCTATGAAATCACGTATCTCACGCCGGTTTAAAGGCGGATACAATGAATATTACTACGATAAGAAAAAGGCCATCAAAAAACAAAATCTCATGTTACTGGCGGCACTGATCGCTGTGTTGATTATTAGTTATATATTTTTATTGAAATACGTGCCCATCATCGAAAGATGGATTGATAGTAGTTTGAGAAAGTAAAATCAGGTATTGTTATACTGTTTTGTTCCTTTATAGCCGTATAGATAGCACTGGTTTCAATTAAAATGAACAGAATCATCACTGATATCGTGAGCGTATTCATCCATTTTTTCATTATTGCCTTTTGAAATTCAGAATTGGAGGCAGTAAACTTTTTCAATAAATTAGCATCCGATGAAAAATCAGGACTAATAGGATCAGCAGAGAAATCAAGATGCCAGTAGCAGGTAGTTTAATAATCACCCCCATCATACATCATACATCGTAAATCGTACGTTGCACGTTGTACATTCCTTTACCAGATTCTCACTCGCATACTATCTTCCCTGTACATAGAATCTCCTTTTTTTACATTAAACGCATTATAAAATTCTTCCATATTAGCAAATGGGCCGTTTACTCTATACTTAGCAGGAGAATGAACATCAGATAATATTTGATTTCGCAGGGATTCATCCCGGGTTTGGCTTAGCCATCCAAGACTATAACCCAAAAAATAACGCTGGCTGGGTGTCAACCCATTTATAATCTTACCTTCCTGGTATTGTTTTGTTTTTTTGAATGCTTCCAGGCCAAGAATAGCACCACCCAGGTCAGCTATATTTTCGCCTAATGTAGCTTCACCGTTTATTTTATATCCTGGAAGCGGGTCGTAACCCGCAAACTGATCTATCATTACTTTGGCTCGTTTATTAAACTCCTCCTCGTCGGATTTGTTCCACCAGTTGGTAAGATTTCCTTTGGCATCGTATTGCCGACCCTGATCATCAAAACCATGGGTGATCTCATGACCTATTGTGCTGGCACCTCCATTTCCATATACTACTGCGTCATCCAGCTCCTCATCGCGATAGCCGGGTACAGTAAATATACCCGCAGGTAATACGATTTCATTATTAGCGGGATTGTAATAGGCATTGTATGTCTGAGGAGTCATGTCCCATTCGGTCCGATCTACGGGTTTGCCTAGTTTGTTTAATTGATATTCATTCCACCATTTGTTGCCATTGATTTGATTAAGCAAATAACTTTCTCTGGATATTTTCATTGATGAAAAATCCTTCCATTTATCCGGGTATCCCACTTTTTTGGTGATGGCTCCGAGTTTGGCAAAAGCTTTTTGTTTGGTACTGTCTGACATCCAGGTCAAAGCCTTTATTCTTTCACGCAAAGCCTCACGCACACCTTCCGTCATGTCTTCATATCTTTTTTTTGCAACAGGAGTAAAAAACTCCTTCACATATAATTGACCGAGTACTTCTCCTATGAGGTTTTCTTCTGTCTGCATCACCCTTTTCCACCTGGGCCTTCTCTCCTTGGCACCGGATAATAATTTATTAAAATTAAAAGCCGTCATGCCATATACATCGGGTAAGGCTGCTGCAAAATCACTGATCAGATTAAATCGTACATATTCTCTGAGTATATCTATAGGTGTACTTTTGATGATTTCATTCAGCCCTTTAAAAAAATCAGGTTGACCTACGATCACACTGTCCAGGTTTTTTACTCCTGTATTTTTAAGATGCAGAGGAAGGTCAAGTATAGGCGATATTTTATATAGTGATGTAATGGCCATTTTATTGTAATTGGCATAGGGGTCGCGCAGGTCTTCGATTCTCCGCTGTACTTTAGCTATCCTGGTTTCCATGGCCAATATGTCTTTTCCGGTTTGGATCGCTTTATTTTTATCCCTTCCTGAGAGACTGAGTATTCCGGCTATATAGTCAGCATATTGATTGCGAATATTTATAGTTGCACTGTCTTTTTTAAAATAATATTCCCGTTCGGGTAAGCCGGTACCTCCCTGATAAAAAGTATAAATCATCGCATCGCTGTTTTTATCGTCCTGATTTACGAAGTCTGAGAAAAAAGTATTGGAGCCTATACTTTTCAATTCAGATACTATTGGCATTAATTCTTTTATGTCTTTTACTTTATCTATGCGATCCAGGTAGGGTTGTACATATTTTAATCCATCTTCTTCGATTTTTGCAGTATCCATACCGCTTGACCAAAAATCTCCTATCATCTGATCTGGACTACCTTTGGCTGCCTTATCCACACTCGCTGCTTTTTCACTGATTTCTCTCAGGCGCTTGATGTTTTCTTCTATTACCAGATTTCCTATGCCCCATGATGATTGGTCATTGGGTATGGGATTGTTTTTAATCCATCCACCATTAGCATAGAGAAAAAAATCCTGGGCGGGCGATACCGTGGTATCGAGATTACTATAGACAAAATCAGGTTTAGCTGGTTTTACATTCGTGTTATCCGATGATGCTGATTTGCAGCTGGTAAATAATGTAATAAGAATGACTATAATGGATATTGGTTTCATACATGGTAAAGTGAAATGAATAATAAAGGAGAGTGAGTCTTTTCCGAGTATCAAAAGTATAAAATTTATTTTAACCATTTCCCTCTATCAGATTTGATATATTTGGAACTTAATAAAGTTTTGAAATGCCCATATAAACTGTAATTCTAAATGAAATTTACCATCAAAACTAAAATCAAAACCACTTCTGATAAAATATACCTCGCCTGGCTTAGTGGTAAAAAACATGCTGCTATGACGGGTGGTGATGCAAAATGCAGTGCTAAGGTAGGCGGAAATTTTACAGCGTGGGATGGGTACATTACTGGGATAAATCTCGAATTAAAACCCAATCAATACATAAGACAATCCTGGCGCACTGTTGAGTTTGATTCGGATCAGCCCGATTCCCTTTTGGAAATACGATTAAATGAAATCAAACCCGGAATTACAGAATTGACCTTAATTCATTCTGATTTATTGCCAACGGATATAAAATATAAAAAGGGATGGGTCGATAATTATTTTGATCCCATGAAATCATACTTTGAATCGTAATTACTCATTTGAGATAAAATCACCGTTTCTTAAATCCAACAGTCTGCGATGGTAATTAATCTGACCTAGGTGATAATTGAGATGTGAATGAAGATGAATTAATGTATATGCCATATTTGTTTTGGTCTCCCATATGATGATCGGAAAATCTCCTGACAGGTCTGCATCCGAAATGGCATTTAATCCATTATATACTACTACTCTGGTTTTTTCCAACATTTCCAGTAATTCTTTTTTAGAAATGTTTTTAGCTGCAAATTCACGATCCCTGTCCCTATGATAATCGGTATTGGCTAAGCCGTTGCCTATAAAAGTATTGAGATTGCCAATCAGATGAAGACAAAGATTGCCACCTGAGTTTTTTATATCGTGCTGATGGTGCCAGAGTGCGTTCTCTGTAATATAGGCTTCGATTTCAGCTTTGAGTTTTAATATATCCCGATCGAATAAGGATTTAATGGAGTTAATTATCATGAAAAATTTTTTTATTATTTACTATACAATGCGTTAAACCGCTCTACTTTATCAGCACCAGCACATCTTCATCAGGTTCTATATTATTCATCTGTACCAGTATATCATCATATCGTGCCCGTATATACGGGCTCATTGGTTTTATTGTGTATTTTTTTGGATTGGGCAGGCAGGCTGCAATCATAGCGGCTTCACTTCGATCCAGGTCTTTGGCCGATTTATTAAAATACGATTTGGCCGCTGCTTCTACACCAAATATACCCGGCCCCATTTCGACTGCATTGAGATAACGGGAGAGTATTACTTTTTTATTCCAAAAAGTTTCGATCATAAATGTAAAATATACTTCCAGTCCCTTGCGTATAAAATTCCTTTTCTGCCAGAGAAACAAATTTTTAGCCACCTGTTGACTTATGGTACTTGCTCCTTTTGTTTTCTTGTGTTTTCTTTTATTGTATTTCAGGGCCAGTTTTATTGCTTTTATATCAAAACCATCGTGATCGGGAAACAGCTGGTCTTCGCTGGCCATTACGGCCAGTTTTATACTAGGGCTGATTTCGGAATAGCTGACATAGTCTCGTTTTAATCCATATCCGGAAAACAAACTGCCGAGTTGAGTGAATGTTAGGGGCGGATTGATAAACCAATACAATATTACGAATACCCACTGCATCAGATAAAGTGATAAAACAACCCTGAATGTATAGATTGAAAATTTTCTAAGCGAAGGAAATTTTGAAAAATAAAATACGTATGCCAATATAACCATCGCTATCAATACAATCAGGATGGCGCCATATTTTATTAACGGTTGTAAATCGACCCACCTGTCTTTTAACTCCGGTATGTATAAATAGAGAAAATACACCAGCTGAAATAACAGCAAACCACCACCCACCATAGCTGCTCTAATCCAGAATACGTTAGACCTTGAAGCTTTAAGAATATATTGCCGGATCCCGGGAATAGGCATATTTATTAAAGCAATTTTACAAAATAAACGGCGAATTTTCAGGACAAGACTAAAATTCAGCCATAACTGGTAATCTCTAAAAAGTAATTTTAATAAATTATTATTTATTTCCGTCCGTTTTATCTGGCTATTAAGTCTAACTATCAACAAAAAACCTTTAGTATGAAGAAATTATTGAGTTTTCTCCTTCCCATGAGTAGTCCTGTATTTTTTCTATTCAGTTTGCATCTGCGCAGCGTGACGGCAACCAATTCCTATTACCGATGACTAATACCAAAGCGATAATTAAACAATATATTTCATCTACCTTAATCGAAGTAACCTATAATCGGCCAAATAAACTGGGCAGGAGGGTATTTGGTGATTTAGTCCCCTACAATAAAGTCTGGCGTACCGGATCGGACGCTACCACAACGTTATATTTTAGCACTCCTGTAAAGATGGGTGGCCAGGATTTGGATAGTGGCACTTAAAAGATATCAACGATTTTAAAATACAGGAGATCATGTCTATTCTGTCTCTTACTGAAGGTAAAACAAAACATGCACTGGCAGATGCAAGGAACACGATGATCTCCATTTTTTCGAGGAAATGCGCATTGGTGAGTAAAGAAGGAGCTTGTTTTCAATGCAGCGAACTAAACTAAATGGAATTTTTAATCCCGCTCAAAATCAACAGGAAGAATTGATGAAACTAAATATGTATACTGAATTTAAATCGGGTAAATCAGTGGAAGAATTATTCGAAACCAGGGAGAAGCTTGCAAAAGGCATTGACCCATTAAATACAACGGGCACAGATTTACATGATTATTATTTAAGTCTGATGCCTGGATATTCTGATTAATATTATGTATTTTCTAAGCTACTTTCTTCACCTCGGCCAGGTAAGTCATTCCCTTGTTACCCAACACTGAATCAGGTGCATTTATATGCAAAGTACGTGTTTCACATACAGCCAATTCTGATCTTAATACCCATCCGGTACATTCTTTAGATATTATATAAGCCCAGTCGGCTTCTTCTTTTATTACACCCATCCATATACCTGGGGTGATGGTTTTAAGCGCAGGCGAATCGCTCTCAGGGCTAGCATGTACTGCTGCCTGGATCGATACTGCGTGCCATAATATCTTATTCATCATTTTCTTTATTTTAGTGTAAAGAATCAACCAAATGTCACCCGATTTTAATAGTTAACGTTCGTCAATTAGACTAATATTTGATTTTAGACGATCATTAACAGAAAAATTAACCTATAAATCTCTGCTTGTTCGGTTGTACCTATTACTAACGATATAAAAGATGCTCTGGTTTGTCGAAAGGTTGCATTTCCTATATTAACAATTTGTGAATGCCGGCCTTTTCCTTGTTTAATATGTATCATCCCAGCATAGCTGCTCCAATTACTCCTGCGCTATCACCCAGTAAAGGTTTTAACAGCGGTGTATCACACCTTGTATTAAACATATGTTTTAGTATTTCCGCCTGGCCATACTGATACAATTCATCTATTTGGCCCAATCCACCGCCAATTACAATAGCATCCGGGTCCAACAGATTTACTATATACGAACAGGCTAAACCAAAATTGGAAATCATACGGTCGCGCGTAGCCAGGGCATGAATGTCATTGCCGGCTCGCCAAGCAGATACTATTTCTTTCATGATTTTGGGAGTACCGGATAAGGAGGCATAAAATTTTTCCAATGCCGGGCCCGACATCACGTTTTCATTGCAACCCGTATGCCCGCAGTAACAGATAATATTATTTTCTTCTGTCCTGATATGACCAAACTCTCCCCCAATGCCGTGTCGACCGTGAATCACTTTTCCATCTACCACTACTCCACCGCCTACTCCGGTACCCATGATGATCCCAAAAACCACTTTAGCATCGGGTAATAAAGCGGGCACAGCACCAAGCGTAGCCTCTGCAACTGCAAAACAATTAGCATCGTTTGCCATAGAAACAGGTACTCCTAAGGCATGCTGCAAATCCAGCTTAAATCGTTGCCCATTGAGGCAAGTAGTATTTGAGTTTTTATGAATCAGCGTGATGGGGTCATAGCTGCCAGGTGTGCCGATGCCAATATGCTCAGGACTATCTCCCGATTCTGATTTTAAATCCTGAATCAGGGATTTTATTCGTTGTATAATATGTTCGTATCCAAATTGGCTTTCGGTTGCGATTCGTTTTCGCCAAAGGATATCGGGTTTGGTATCTTTTATTTTTAATAATACGCCTTCTATTTTAGTGCCACCGAGGTCTATGCCCCACTTTATGTCATTCATGTGTATGTATTTGATGTAAATATCGGAAAGTTTTAAATTCAGAAATGAACCCCATTTTTCCTGATCGCCACATCATTGTGGTATTTATTATAACCTATCTCGGATTAAATCATTTCGCCAGCCCTGTAGGTGGGCACCCAATGTAGTTTACCTTCACTTCCGGATTTAGCCTGTGAATAAATAATTGCTTTTTCTATTCCGGGATACTCAGTTAATACCAGTTGAAGGCTTTTTAGAGTACCCGACTTGCCTGACTTCACCGCAATGAACAATCCAATATCTAAATAGTTTAATTTGAATTGTTTTCCAGATATTACAAATGGCAGACCTGAAAGAGAAACATTTTCAATTTTAGTCACCATCCGGGCTATACAAAGTACTTCTACCCCCTTTTTAATAGTGGGACCGGTAAAACGGTCAGAGAGCTTTGTATAAATTATTGTTGACCAATTTTATTTATTCCATTTGTCAATACATCGTTTAGACAATCCGGGTTAATCTTTGGTTTATATTTATTAAAATCTTGTCTAAAGGTGAATAATTCCAAATATAAGGGCAATTTAGAATCTATACCATGATTCTAAATTAGTACAGTCATTTTTCTCCGAAATGAGCTTTATAGTTGAAAATAGCTAGACTGCCACCTCTTCCGGCTTAAATACCGGCTTCAATATCACCACCCCTAATGGTGGCAGATTGACTTCAAAAGAATGTGTTCTGAAATGCTTGGGTTGAGAAATCACCCCTATGGTATTTTCATTTATCATACCACTGCCCCAATATTTTTTATCGTCACTATTAAATATTTCCTGCAATGAATCACAAGCTGGGCAGCCAATACTATAGTTTGATCTGGGCACCGGGGTAAAATTACATATTACGATTAGAAAATCTTTTTCATCATCTGCTTTGCGGATATAGGACAATACAGAAGCTTCTGCATCATTACAATCTATCCATTCAAATCCATCTGAAGTATATTGATTTTCATGAATTGCTTTTTGTCTGCGGTATAAAAAATTGAGGTCTTTTACTAGTGACTGTATTCCCTGGTGAGAATATTCTCCCAAAAGGTACCAATCGATGCTGCCATCAAATTTCCATTCTCTGAACTGCGCTATCTCTCCCCCCATAAACAACAACTTAGATCCGGGATGTGTAAACATATAGGATAGCATGGATCTGAGATTGGCAAATTGTTGCCAGTAATCACCCGGCATTTTATTGATCAAAGATGCTTTACCATGTACTACTTCATCATGGGAGAATGGCAAGGTAAAGTTTTCAGTAAATGCATACATCATACTAAACGTAAGTGTGTTTTGATGATATCTGCGATAGAACGGATCCTTCTTAAAATAATTTAATGTATCGTGCATCCAGCCCATCATCCATTTTTTTCCAAAACCAAGCCCCCCCATGAATACCGGTCTGGACACCCGGGCAAACGAAGTAGACTCTTCCGCAATAGTCTGTACATCAGGAAACGCTGCATAGACAGCTTCATTAAAATCTTTGATAAATGAAATGGCTTCCAGGTTTTCATTGCCCCCATATCTGTTGGGCTCCCAACCTCCATGTTGCCTGGAATAGTCAAGATAAAGCATACTGGCTACGGCATCTACCCGCAGAGCATCTATATGATATTGATCTAGCCAAAATAAAGCACTGGATATTAAAAATGATCGTACTTCATTGCGCTCGTAATTAAAGATGAGACTTTTCCAATCTGGATGAAATCCTTTTCTCATGTCAGGATGTTCGTATGCTGCTGTGCCATCAAATTTACCCAGGCCATGCGCGTCCTCCGGGAAGTGAGAGGGTACCCAATCCAGAATCACGCCTATTCCTTCAGCATGAAAGGCATCGACCAATCTTTTAAAATCCTGCGGTATACCAAAACGGCTGGTAGGGGCAAAAAATCCGGTGATCTGATACCCCCAACTGGGTGAATAGGGATGTTCCATCACCGGCATAAATTCTACATGTGTAAATCCCATTTCTTTTACATAAGGGACCAGCTGATCTATGTGTTCCTGATATGAAAATGACCTGTCTTCGTGCCAGGGTCGTCGCCAACTGCCAAGATGCACTTCATATACTGACATCGGCTGATCCAATGATTGAACCGCACTGCGTACCGACATCCATTGAGTATCATTCCAGCTATAATCTATAGGCCATACTTTAGACGCTGTATAGGGTGGTGTTTCACAAAAGCGGGCATAGGGGTCTGCTTTTTCAGTCACTATGCCCTCGTGATTGGAAAAGATGCGATATTTATAGGTATCGCCTTGCTTTATTCCGGGGATAAAACCCTCCCAGATACCGGAGCTATCCCATCGCACATTCAACAAATGCTCATCACCTGACCAATAATTAAAATCACCAATGACCGTTACCGCTTTGGCAGCTGGTGCCCATACAGCAAAATAAACTCCCTGCTCACCATTCAGCTCCATGATATGAGATCCAAAATGATCATACAAGCGAAAATGTTTTCCGCTACGAAACAAACTGATATCAAAATCAGTAAATCTGGAATACGATTTTACACGATTAGGCACGGCTGAAAGATAAGGAAAAAATTAATCTACTTTTTGATCAATGACCGCAGAAGTGAATAATTGAATACAAATACATAAGCAAGAAAGAAGATAGTACTGAAAACAAACTTCAGAAAATAACCCGGATTTATTGCATCTCTTAAAAGTGTATACAAAACATAGGTCAAAATACCTCCTGCCATAGCGATTATCCATTTTTTTAATTCATAACCAACAGGAAAATATTTTTGCCCCCACAGATAGGTGACCAGGGTCATACTAAAATAACAAAGAATCATTGCGATGGCCGTACCATAATATCCATATAAAGGCACCAGGATATAATTTGAAAGAATGGTTACCGCCACGCCGATCAATGCTGAATACATACCGTATTCGGTCTTATCTGTCAATCGGTACCAATTGGATACATTATAATATATGCCATTAATCACATTTGCTATCAATACAAGTGGTACTATACCGATTGCATTGAGATAGGACGGGGTGCGCACTATGAAAGATTGTATAAAATCAAGATAGACCATTACCCCTACGAAACCGATCATAAGAAACTGGGTAAAATAGGTAGTGATTTTACTGTAATCCGCTTTGGCATCGGCATGATGCATATGTTTAAAGAAAAATGGTTCAGCAGCATACCGGAAAGCCTGGACAAAAAGCATGATAAACACTCCAAATTTTACGCAGGCATTATATTCACCCATCATCGTTTTTTTTACTTCGGCCGTGCCATTAGCAAACCAAGCAATAAATTGCCTGGTCATGGCATCATTAAAATTGCCCGCTAGTCCTACAATGAGTAAAGGCCAGGCATATTGAAACACTTTAAATAATACTTTTTTATTCCATTCAAATCCATCAGCAAAATATTCTTTACTTAATAATAAAAAAGTAATTCCACTGGCAATCAAATTTGCGAGAAACACAGAAGCTATTTTGTCATCGGGAGCAGGAGTATTGAACTTAGGCGCTAATAACAGAAAATAAATAGTAAGCAATACATTGACCAGAATAGCAATGATTTTTATCGTTACAAATTTGACTGGCCTTTTTTGTAACCTGAGTTTGGCAAATGGAAGCTCAGCTAATGCATCAAATGAAACAATCAACGCAGCATATTTTACCAGGTAGCCATATCCACCGATTTGAAGCCAATGGGCAATAGGGTTAGCAAGAAATACGACTGATCCAGATAGCATAACCGCAATTAAAAGGGTCATAACTTTGCTGTTAGCATAGGATCTGCTGGTATCATCGTTGCTGGCATACCTGAAATAAGCTGATTCCAATCTCATAGTATATAAAGTCACTCCCACTGCGATCCAACCAAATAATTGACCTATCACTCCATAATCCGCTCTTTCTTTAAATACACCAGTATGGATGGGTACCAAAATAAAATTGACAAATCGGGCCAGTATACTGCTCAGGCCATACAGTGCTGCCTCAGATGCTAATTTTTTGAATACGGACAACGAGTATTGATTTGAAACACAAATGTAGTTAATAGATAAATCATAAACCGATTAAATAGAATCGCAGCGTTTTAATCAAATAAATTAATAATTTGTCTTACTAATTCTAAACTTTATGTTATGAAAAATCCATTGGTCGATTGTAGGACCTTTTTCTTCCTTGCCTTGTTTTTGTTTTCTTGCAATCAAACAAAGTCTGATCAAAACCAAAGTAATCACAATCCTATACACCAGGCTTTACCAGATGGATTGTTACCCGTTATTTCAAATGTAGAGGCCCAACCCTTTTTGGCCCAGGCTTCACGAATCTCAGAAGCCCTTGATTTTATTGGCAATCCCTTACCTAAGAATATAGACCAGGCATTACGATCCTTACATTCACAATCCCATTCGGCTGAAAGTGTAAAAAAAATTCAAGAACTACTCGACCCCTTTTGTCTTGCGATGATTGAAATAAATCCTGAATCAAGAGTAAAAGCTCAACGAGGGTCTGCACCTGCAATTATGGTTCAGGAAGGCTGGACTACATATTTATTAAAAGTGCATAATCAGGCAAAAATAACCGCGAAATTGGAAGCTGAGAGTCCTCAATCTCTACCGCTTTTAAATATATCAAGCGGTGACCATCGCATGAAACCGGCAAATTATTTATCTCCGGGTGAAGTTGACAACCGATTTTTGGAAATGGCTATTTATCGAAATCGTCCATTACAATCACAACTTTCCGGACTTGAAGTAGAATACGTTCCTATTCAGTTTTATACCAAAGCAACAGGAAAAAAAGAAGTGACGCTTGGATTTAATGTGGGACAAGGAACTCAGGATATTGGTTTTAGAAATACCATCGACGTTTTATTTGATATTAAACCTTCAGTAAAAGTGGTTTTAAAAGTGAAAGACGAAGATGGCAGTCCAACGATGGGATCGTTTATCATTACGGATGGTATTGAACGATATGCCGACAGAAAATTTCAGCGATGGGGTGGTGATTACCGGTTAAATATGGCCAGTACAGAACATTGGCAGGAAAATATGAATGAAAAACAAAAAGAAGCTATTCAATTGCCCAAGAAAAGACAATTAATTGGCGTGTTTCCATTACCGGCAAGACGATTGGCAACGAAAGATGAATATCCGGATTTTTTCTTTCAGCCACAGGTGTATCGATACGACGGTGAACACGTTTATTTGCCGTCAGGTGATTATCATATAAC
>Ga0073926_10000087_pt1 | contig 19435 bp, 14 predicted proteins | sample GWRWmT4_4Nov14_FD_70189 | JGI IMG/M metagenome (GOLD analysis project Ga0073926, IMG submission 70189) | Sand microcosm microbial communities from a hyporheic zone in Columbia River, Washington, USA - GW-RW T4_4-Nov-14 | ecosystem: Engineered > Artificial ecosystem > Sand microcosm >...
CTGCTGGACCATGGCCTGCTGCATGGCGACGCGCTCACCCTGTCCGGCCAGACCCTGGCCGAAACCCTGGCCGAGGTACCCGCTGAGCCTGATTCCAACCAAGCGGTGATTCGGCCCTGGAGCGATCCGGTTTATGCCGAAGGACATCTGGCCGTGCTCAAGGGCAACCTCGCCCCCGAAGGCGCCGTCGCGAAGGTGTCGGGCATCAAGCAACGTCACCTCACCGGGCCGGCGAGAGTCTTCGACTCCGAAGAAGCCGCCATGGCCGCCATCCTGGACAACCAGATCAAGGCCGGCGATGTGGTCGTGATTCGCTACGAAGGCCCCAAGGGCGGGCCGGGCATGCGCGAGATGCTCTCCCCCACTTCCGCGCTGATCGGCGCCGGATTGGGCGATACCGTGGGCTTGATCACCGATGGGCGCTTCTCCGGCGGCACCTATGGCCTGGTGGTCGGCCATGTGGCACCGGAGGCTGCGGTCGGCGGCCCCATCGGTTTGTTGCAGGAAGGCGACCGGATCACCATCGACGCCGATCACCAGCGCCTGGACGTGCATCTGGAGGAGGCCGAACTCGCCCGGCGACGGGCAGCCTGGAACGCGCCCACGCGGGAGGAGAAGCCCGGCACGGTACTGGCCAAGTACGCCAAGCTGGTTTCAAGCGCCAGTGAAGGCGCCATCACCGGCTGAGGCAGTGGCCTGCATGGGATAGGTGGGGGCGCCCCCCTGCGGCACCTTTGGTAAAACCGTATGACCGGGACCGGATGCGGCCGGGAAGGCGGTCATTGCCGCTTCCGCGCGCGCCGGGCCGAGACCGTCACAACCGAAGCGGTGTTCAAACTCGCTGCCGACCTCCGGGGACTGGATGCCAGCCTCTGGTCACAGTGACCAGACCGGCACCTTTCACCACCCATCTTTACATCGCAAGGCCGTAGCGCAGCCGGTTCCAGTCAAAGGCTGGGCCAGGATCGGTCTTGCGTTCCGGGGCGATATCGCAGTGTCCGACCACCCGATCGAGGGTGATCGCGGGATAGGCACGCATCAGGGCGCGCGTCACGACGATGAGTCGCGCGTACTGGATGTCGGCATAGGGCGCCGCATCAGTCCCCTCCAGTTCGATGCCGATGCTGTAGTCATTGCAGCGGGGTCGGTCCTGAAACACGGAAACGCCCGCGTGCCAGGCGCGGCGTTTGAAGGGCACGAACTGGATGATTTTTCCGTCGCGACGGATAAAGAGATGGGCCGACACTCTCACGCCTGCCAGACCCGCGAGCGCAGGGTGCGCACCTGCTTCAAGCCGTCCCAGGAACAAACGCTCGATCCAGGGCCCGCCGAATTCGCCGGCAGGCAGGCTGATGCCATGAATCACCAGCAGTGAAATCGGCATCCCAACAGGCCGGGCATCGCAATGGGGACTGGGCCGATAGGCGGCCCCGACCAAACGGCCCCTGCGCGGGTCGATCTTCACGGATAGGCGACGCGCCGTTCGCCGTCAGCGAGGAAATAATCGCTTTGGACATGGCCGCTCTGCTCGGCGGAGGCCAGATCCAGAATGGCGTGGAGGTCCCGCACACGCTCAACATAGCGTACCGGCTGACTGCCCTGGACATAGCCATGGCTGCTGAAACGCGCGTAGGCCCGCTGCGACAGTTTCGGAAAAGCCTCCTTCACACCGCTCCAGCGGTTTGGATCGAGATGGAGGCGCAGCGCCAGTTTACGGGCATCCTCGAGATGACCGGGGCCCACGTTGTAGGCCGCCAGGGCCATCCAGGTACGATCGGGTTCAGGAATCTCGGCTGGCAAGGCGTCACGCAGCTCGGAGAGGTAACGTGCCGCACCCTCGATGCTTTGCCCCGGATCCAGCCGGTTCACGCCCATCGAACGGGCGGTGGACGAGGTCAGCATCATCAGTCCGCGCACACCGGTGGGACTCACGGCCGATGGGTCCCAACTGGATTCGTGATAGGCCACGGCGGCCAGCAGGGTCCAGGGCAGGTCAAAACGCGCCTCGGCGCGGCGGAAATGATTGCGGTAGCGCGGCAGCCGGCTGAAGATGCGTCCGCGATAGGTGGTCATGTCGAGGTAGTCGAATGCATCCAGGTGACCAAAATAGCGATCTTCCTGGACCGCGAGTAAGCCTTGGTCGCGATAGTCCTGCATCCAGAGTTCCAACGCCGCTTCAAGCCGGCTGGCCGACTGGGGCAATACCCAGGCGAGTTCCTCGCGGCTGGACAGATCGAAGGCCACTTCCAGTTCCGGCATGAAACGCCGATGGACGGCGACTTCGGGAGAATCCACGACCGTGCAGTCGATTTCGCGGCGCCAGACCTGTTCCAGCAATTGCTCCGCACTCGCTGCCTCGGCTGTTTCCCAGCGCAAGCCCGGGACATCGGCAACCACTTGCTGGAGCCGCTCTTCGTGACTGGTACCCGCTCCCACCCGCAACCGCAGCCCCGCCAGCTGCTGGGTGTCCCGCGGCTGAGGGCCATCCCGATGACAGACGACCTGCTGCTCGATGTGGCGATAGACAGGTCCGAAGCGAAAACGGGATTCACGCGTCGGGGTGCGGCTGACGCCCGCCGCCGCCAGATCGGCCTGGCCCTGTTCCAGCCAGTGCAGGGCCTCGGACACGCTGCTGGCGACCAGGTAACGGGTGCGCACCCCGAGATGCCGTGCGAAATCCTCCGCCATGTCGAACTCCGGCCCCTGCGGGCCGTAGCCATCCTGGTAGAAGGTCGTGGGCGCGGCCCGGGTCACCACGATGAGCTCACCCCGTTGCTGAATCGCGTCGAGATCCCGAGAATTCGATGGGGCGTTGCGCTCGCATCCGGCCACACCCAACGCCATTCCCAGCGTGGTGGCCCAGATCCAGTGCCGCATTGTGCGGTGGCGTTTTCCGGAACGGCCCCCAGGCCTTTTCCGGTTTGCGCGCGCCGTTTTTAATATTGTCAATGCTTTACCAAATTCGCTTGCCCAATTGGCAACTGGGCGCAACAGTAAGCAATATTGCCTTGCAAGTTCAAGTTTTGCCCTTGTCTCGACGACCCTGTTGGCACCACAATGAACGTCATGAACACCTCTTTTCCGCCGGTTCTGGACCTCATTTCCCAACTCGTCGCCACCCCCTCGGTGAGCAGCGCCCAGGCCGAATGGGACATGGGAAACCGCGCCACCATCGACCTGATTTCCCAATGGTGCCAAGAGCTTGGATTCACCGTGGAGATCCTGCCGCTGCCCGGCGCGCCGCACAAAGCCAACCTGGTGGCCACCTTGGGGAAGGGCCCCGGCGCGCTGGTGCTGGCCGGCCATACCGACACGGTCCCCTTCGACCGGCAGGGCTGGAAAAGTGACCCGCTCAAAGCCGATGTTCGTGAAGACCGGCTGTACGGATTGGGTACCAGCGACATGAAGGGATTTTTTGCCATCGCGCTCGCCACCGTCGCCGCGCTGGGTCGCCGCGATCTTCACCAGCCCCTTGTTCTTGTGGCAACTGCGGATGAAGAAACCAGCATGGCGGGCGCCCGCGCCCTGGCCGACGGCCAGGCCTTCCAGGGGCACTACGCGGTCCTGGGCGAACCCACGGCGATGCGTCCAGCGCATCTTCACAAAGGCGTGATGATGGAACGCATCCGCCTGTTGGGCCGCTCGGGCCATTCCAGCGATCCGTCGCTGGGACGCAACGCCCTGGACGGCATGCATCGGGTCATCGGCGCCCTGATGGCGGAACGCCAGAGCTGGCTTCAGCGCTACCGCCATCCGGGTTTTGCCATCCCCCATCCCACCCTCAACCTGGGCCACATCCATGGCGGGGACAATCCCAACCGCATCTGTGGCGAATGCGAGCTGCATTTCGATGTGCGCCTGCTGCCCGGCATGGACCCGGAAGACATTCGGGCCCAGTTGCACGCCCGGGCGGAGGCGGCGCTGGCCGATACGGATCTGACCCTGGAATTTCTCCCCCTGTTTGATGGGCTGCCGCCCATGGAAACCCCCGCAACGAGTCCCCTGGTGACAGTTGCCGCATCCCTCACCGGCCAGGAGCCGGGCGCGGTGGCCTTCGGCACGGAAGGGCCCTACTATCGGCGCATGGGCATGGACACGGTCATCCTCGGGCCAGGCAACATCGAACAGGCCCACCAACCCAATGAATATCTGGCACTGGATCGCGTCGCGCCGATGATGAAGATCCTGGAGGCGCTGATCATCCGCTTCTGCCTGACGCCTGCGACGGCCTGAGTTCCATGGATCGTTTCGTCAAGTGGTTTCGCAACAGCACGCCCTACATCAACGCCCACCGCGGCAAGACCTTCGTGGTCTGTTTCGGCGGCGAAGCGGTGATGTCCGCGGATTTCCCCCATCTGGTGCAGGACCTGACCCTGTTGGCCAGCCTCGGCGTGCGGCTGGTGCTGGTCCATGGGGTGACCCCCCAACTCGCCGAACGACTGGGCAGGGCAAGCCTGGATCTGGCCTACCATGGGGAGATTCCGATCCTGACCGCCGCAGCCCTGCAATGCGTCAAGGACGCCGTGGGTTCCGCGCGCCTGGACATCGAAGCGGGTTTTTCCTGCGGCCTGCCCCAGACCCCGATGGACGGCGCCGCCCTGCGCCTCCTCTCGGGTAATTTCCTCATCGCCCGGCCCGTCGGCGTGCGCAGCGGGGTGGACCACCAGCACAGTGGTGAAATCCGTCGCCTGGAAACCCCCGCAATGCGCCAGGCGCTGCAACAGGGCGCCGTCGTGCTGCTCTCCCCCATGGGCTACTCGACCACAGGCGAAGCGTTTTTCCTGCAAAGCGAGGCGGTGGCCACCCAGACCGCGATCCAGCTCGGCGCGGACAAGCTGATCTTCCTCGAAGAAGGGACCAAGGCGATGGCGCCGCGCCGTCCCGGGCAGATGGATCCCGCCCAGGCCGAAGCCCAACTCGCTGCGTCCGATTTTGCGGCCGAGCGCCGGCCCGCCTGGGCAGGCTGCGTCCAGGCCTGCCGCAGCGGGGTCCCGCGCGCCCATCTCATTCCCCGTCAGCAGGAAGGCGCCTTGCTGCTGGAACTGTTCACACGCGACGGCATCGGCACCCTGATCACGGCAGGTCAATATGACGTGCTGCGCGAGGCCACCATCGACGACATCGGCGGCCTGCTGGCCCTGATCGCGCCCCTGGAGGCCCAGGGGATTCTGGTGCACCGTTCGCGCGAGCAACTGGAGCTGGAAATCGGCAACTTTGTCGTCATGGAGCGGGATCAGGCAATCCTGGCCTGCGCGGCGCTCTATGGTTTCATCGAGGAGGATGTGGGCGAGATCGCCTGCATTGCCGTGCATCCGGATTATCGCGAGCTGGGCCTGGGTCATGACCTGCTGGCGCATCTGGAGCAGCGTGCCTGGGCACGGGGCCTGCGCCGGCTCTTCGTGCTCACCACCCAGACCGCCCATTGGTTCATCGAGCAGGGCTATCGTCCCGGCCGCATCCAGGATCTGCCGGTGGCGCGCCAGGGCCTGTACAACTACAAGCGCAATTCCAAGGTTTTCATCAAAACCCTCGAAGCGGCGCCCGTGGCCCGCAGCCCCATCGCCTAGCTGCCGGACAAATCCATGACTGACACCAATGCCGCCTTGCGCGACCGCGACCTGCAGGTGTTCTGGCATCCCTGCACCCAGATGAAGGACCACGAGAGCCTGCCCCTGATTCCCATCCGGCAGGCGCGCGGCGTCTGGCTGGAGGATTTCGACGGCAAGCGCTACCTGGACGCCATCAGCTCCTGGTGGGTGAATCTCTTCGGCCACGGCCATCCCCATATCGACCGCCGCATCCGGGAGCAGTTGGGGCGCCTCGCCCATGTCATCACCGCCGGTTTCACACACGAGCCCGCCGTGACACTGGCCGAGCGGCTGGTACAACGGGCGCCGCCAGGCCTCGCGCGCGTGTTCTATGCGGAAAATGGTTCCTCGGCTGTGGAAATCGCCCTCAAGATGAGCTTCCACGCCTGGCGCAACCAGGGCTGCACGCGCAAGCACCAGTTCGTTTCGCTCACCAACGCCTATCACGGCGAAACCCTGGGCGCCCTGGCAGTGGGCGGCGTCGCCTTGTATCGGGAGACCTACGGTCCCTTGCTGATGCCCTGCCTGCAAGCGCCCACCCCAGATTGTTATCTGCGGCCCGAGGGGGTGGATTGGGAAACCCACAGCCGCGAGCTGCTCGCCCCCATGGCCGCCCTGCTGGCCGCGCGCAGCGATGAGATCTGCGCCGTCATCGTCGAGCCCCTGATCCAGTGCGCCGCCGGCATGCGCATGTACCATCCAGTCTATCTGCGTGGGCTGCGCGACTTGTGCGACCGCTATGGCGTGCACCTCATCGCCGATGAAATCGCCGTGGGCTTTGGTCGCACCGGCACTTTCTTCGCCTGCGAACAGGCCGGGATCACGCCCGATTTCCTGTGCGTCGGCAAGGGCCTCACCGGCGGCTACCTGCCCCTTGCCGCCGTGCTGACGCGGGAGGCGATCTACCAGTGTTTCTATGACGAGTACGCGACCCTGAAAGCCTTCCTGCACTCCCACAGCTACACCGGCAATGCCCTGGGCTGCGCGGCCGCGCTGGCCACACTGGACCTGTTCGATGCCTCCCCTGTCCTGGCATCCAATGGGCGCTTGGCCGAGCACCTGGCGCAAGCACTGGCGCCGCTGCGCGATCACCCCCATGTGGGGGAGGTGCGCCAAACAGGCCTGGTGGCCGCAGTGGAGATGACCCCGAACGGCGATCGCCACAGCGCCTACCCCTGGCAGGAGCGACGCGGCCTGCGGGTCTATCGCCATGCCCTGGAACGGGGTGTACTGCTGCGTCCTCTGGGGAACGTGGTCTATTTCATGCCGCCTTATGTCATCACGACCGATGAGATCGATTTGATCGTGGCGGTGGCGCGGGAAGGCATCGATCGCGCCACGGCCAATTAGCCATGCGGATTCCTCGCCTGTGGGTACCGACAGCCCTTGATGCCGGCGCGCTCATCGCGCTTCCCAGCGAAACGGTTCATTACCTGCGCAGCGTGCTGCGACTGACAGTGGGCGCCGAGGTGGTCCTGTTCGACGGCGAGGGCCAGGAATGCCCGGGACAGATCGCGAGCCTGGGGCGCCAGGACGGACAGGTCCGATTGACGGGCGACCCGGTGACGCCGCTCCGGGAATCGCCCCTCGACATCACCCTGCTGCAGGGCATCTCGCGTGGGGAACGCATGGATTTTGCGCTGCAAAAGGCGGTTGAACTGGGCGTTGCGCGCATTGTGCCGGTGATCTGTGCCCGCACCGGGGTGCATCTGTCCGGCGAGCGGGCAGCCCGGCGCCAGGCGCATTGGCAGGGCATCGCGGCCCATGCCGCAGCCCAATGTGGCCGCGCCCGATTGCCGACCTTGTCGGCCGTCCTGACGCTGGCGCAGGCTGTAACGCTTGTCGAGGCCGATCTCCGTCTGATGCTGGAACCCAACGCGGAACAGGGGATTGGTGAATTGACCCCCGTGCCCTCAGTCGCGCTCCTCATCGGCCCAGAAGGCGGGCTCGATCTCCGCGAGCAAGTCCTCGCCCGCGAACACGGCTTCCAGGCACTCCGGCTCGGTCCCCGCGTCCTGCGCACCGAGACCGCCGCCCTCGCCGCCATCACCGTCCTGCAATCCCGCTGGGGCGACCTGACCTGAGGTCGCCACCGTAGCGGCCGATTGATCCAGCAGCCGGGCCAGCCATTCCAGATCCGGAATCAACATCTCGCTGCGGGCGAAATTCACCCGAAACAGCACCGGCGCCTGTCGATCCTTTTCAGTCAAGGGCAAGGGCCGCGCCTGATCCGGAGTGACTGGAACCATTTGCGGATAGCCCTGGATCAGGATCCCCACATGTGCAACTTGACCCGCATGCGGTAGACGCAACACCGCCACCCGCGTTCGCGGACCGGGTCGGGGTGAATCGTCGCCATACAGGGACTCAAAACACAGCACAGGCAAGGTCCCCTCGCGCCAGGCCATGGCGGGCGGCAGAGAAAGCGCGTCCATTCCTGTGGGGAGCGGAATGATTTCTACCACCGCCCCATAAGGCACCAGCAAGCGCTGGTTGACCAATGGCAGCACCTGGCAATAAAGCAAGCTGGGCGACACGTCCATTAAAACGACCCGCCAGCCGGGTCAACACGCTGCGGCTGCGTCAGATGGCCGATGGTTTCAAGCAACTCCACCTCTTGATAAGGCTTGCCCAGATAGGCGGCAGCGCCCAGATCCAGGGCGCGATTGCGGTGTTTATCGCCTGTTCGTGAGGTGATCATGACCACGGGAATGGCCTGCAGCGCTGCGTTGGATTTGAGATTGGCGAGCAGTTCGAAGCCATCCATACGCGGCATTTCGACATCCAACAGGATCAGGTCCGGCATCTGCTCCTGGATTTTCTGCAATGCCTCGACGCCATCGCGGGCGGTCATCGCCGTCATGCCATGCTGTTCGAGCAGGCGCGCAGTCACCCGCCGCACGGTAATGGAATCATCCACCACCATGACGCGCAGCGCCCGCGCACCAGCCACTGTCGCCGCTGGATCACCCTGCGAGCGGCCTTCAGATCCCAATCTCCCACGGGTATCCACCAGGGACTGCAAATCCAGAATCAGCACCACCCCGCCATCGCTGAGCAGCGTGGCGCCGCTGATCCCCGGCACCGCCGCGACTCGGGAACCCACCGGGCGTACCACCACCTCCTGGGTTCCCAGCAAGCTGTCGGCGACCAGCGCCCAATGCAGACCCGCCACACTCACCAGCAACACCGGATGTTCGCCTTCCAGTTTCGCTTCACCGCTCTCCGGCACGCCCAACAGGGATGCCAGCCCCACCAGACGGTAATCCACACCCAGATGATTGAGATGAGTCAGGCTCCCCTCCTGCCATTCCGCCAACTGGTCGGCATACAGCCGCATCACACCCTGGATCCCCGACATGGGAACGGCGTAACGCTCCGGCCCCACTTTCAGTAACAGGCAATCACTCACCGCCAGGGTGTAGGGCAGCCAGACCCGGAAGGTACTGCCCTGGCCCCAATGGGAGGCAATTTCCAGGCGGCCGCCACAGGCCTTGATCTGGTTATGCACCACATCCATCCCCACCCCGCGCCCGGCAATCTGGCTGACCTGCTCGGCCGTGCTCAATCCAGGCGCAAGAATGAGATGGAAAATCTGGGTTTCGCCCAATTGTTCATCCGGTCCCACCAGACCGCGCGCGCGCGCGCGCGCAAGGATTGCCGCGGCATCCAGGCCGCGGCCGTCATCGGCGATTTCCAGCAGCACCTGGGACCCCTCGCGGCTCACCCGCAAATTCACCTGCCCCTGTGCTGACTTGCCCAGCCGCAAGCGCTCCACGCTGGGTTCGATGCCGTGAGCCAGCGCATTGCGCAGCAAATGCTCCAAAGGCGCCACCATGCGATCCAGCACCTGGCGGTCGAGTTCGGTCTCCCCGCCTGTGATCTCCAGCGTGGCCTGCTTGTCGAGCGCCTCGGCAGTCTGGCGGACGATGCGGCGCAGCCGCGCACCATGAAATTCAAATGGAATCATGCGCGTCCGCAGCAGATCACCCTGGAGTTCCCCAGCCAGCCGCCGCTGGACCTGCAACGCGGCCTCGGAGGTCTGTTGCTGTCCGCTCACCAGTTCCTGCAGGCTGACCAAGTCGGTCACGCTTTCGCCCAACGCGCGGGAAAGCTGTTGCAAACGAGAGTACCGATCGAATTCGAGGGGATCGAAATCTCCCGCAGCCGATTCGCCAGCGCGATCGGCATGCTGGAAGACGATGCGTGATTCCGCTTCCAGCTCCAGTTCCCGTAGCTGGCGTCGCAGTCGGTCAATGGTGCGGGCAATTTCCCGGGCATAACTGGCCAGCTCGCGCACCGGTTGTTCGATGCGCCCGTTGACCACGATCAACTCACCGATCAGGCCGAGCAGTCGATCCAGGGTCGGGGCCGGCACTCGGATCTGTTCATTTCCGGCAACGGTTTCCTCCCCTTCACCCGGTAGCGGTTGTGCCCACCAATCCGGTGGCGGGACATACCCCAGCGCTGGATCAGCATCGGCATCGAGTTGAGGCATTGCCTCATCGCTGCGCTCGACCCGCACAAGGCCCGATTCCCCATGCAGCGTCTGATCAACCTGTACCGCGTCATCCTGAACGGCGGATGCCGGATTGAAGGGCTGATCGCCGTCCGCGCTTCCGACGGTGGCAACAGCCGATTCCGATGAGTCCCCCGGTTCGCAGCCCAGTCTTTGCAGCAAGCCTGGCGGAACCGCTGCCGGCAAACCTTCAGCCCACTGATCCAGTTGACCTTGCAGGGTATCCAAGGCGTGGCGCAGCAAGCTGCGGGCCCCGGGTTCATCACCTGCATCGCCCATGGCCATGAGGCCAAGAAAGGTTTCGATGGCATGCGCCAGATCGCCCAGCGGCAAGGCACCCGCCATCCGAGCGCTGCCTTTGAAGGTATGCAGGTCGCCCATCAACGCATCAATGGGCAGCATTTCCTCGCCAGGGGCATTCTCACTGAACAGCGTGTCGATATGTGCCAGCAGATCAACCGCTTCCTCCAGAAAGATCGCGCGGATTTCAGGGCCAATGCCATTGCCGGATTCAGTACGGGCATGATGTTCCAACTGCTCGCGATCCGCCGTCAGGCGCTGCAACCAGGACGTGTCCGCGTCACACGCGACATGGGCCGGCAAAGCCAGGCGGCAGGCTGTCACTCCCTGGGCGAGCAGGTCGATCTGGAATGCGGAGAGCGGTTTGCCCACACTGAGCACGGCTTTGACCCATCGATCCAGTTCGCTCGCCCGATCTGCCAAGGATTCCCTGTTCACCGTGCGGGCAGTCCCCTTCAGGGTGTGAAACACCCGCAGCACGTTCGAGTCCAGCGCCAGCGAGGCGCCCGCTCCAACCTGTCGCAGATAGGTCTGCACTTGATCCAGATAGCCGGACGCCTCCTGCTCGAACAAGTCGTCCAGCAGCGCGCCTTCAGCCAGTTCGGGATCGGGATCCAGGGGCACCGATTCTGCAAAATCCAGTTGCACAACGGTCGAGGCCCAGGGTGTTGCGTCAGCCTCCACATCGGGAGATTCCGCCTCCTCGGGTTCCAGGACCGGAATCAGGCGTGAATCCGCTGCCAGGAAATCAGCCGGCAGGGGCGTGAGAGGCGAGACATCAAGCTCCGCTGCAACTCCCTCGTTCTGGGGTGTGGACCCCCTTGCCGCTGGCGCGGCGGGCATCCCTACCGCTTCCCCGTTGGCCAATGCAGCCAATTGATCGATGCATTGCTGGCCGGCTGCGGACAGGGGCTGTTGGAGGTCTTGCAAATGCGCGGCAATCTGATCAATGGCCTGAGCCACCCAGGCAACCGTGTCCTGATCTGCCCGTCTGGTGCCTTCCAGAACCGCGTTGAGCAAGCGCTCCACACCCCAGGCCAACTCGCCGATGGCAACCGCTCCGGCCATCCGTCCCGATCCTTTGAGGGTGTGGAACCCGCGCCGCAAGGTCACCAACGCCTCACGATCCTGCGCATCGATCTGCCAGCGCGATTGAGCAGGCCCGACTTGCGCCATGATTTCTTCGGCTTCCTCCGAAAATATGGCGCTCAGGTCCAGGTCAAGGGCGGCATTCAGCGGCGCGGATACCGGGTCTTGATCCGCCACGATAGGGCCCGCAGCAGCCGGCAACAGACGCATCACCTGTTCGGTTTGTTCCACGGCAGCCGCCAGTGACGCGCTATCGGCGAAAGGCTGTTCACCCCAGCGCTCCAGATACAGCGCCAGGCTTTCCAGCGCATTGGCCATAGCTTCCGCAATCGGCCGCTCTTCCGTTATCTGGGGCAAGGCCTGCGCCAATTGATTGAAACAGCGTCCCGCCTCCGCCAACCCAGCCACCTCAAGCGCCGCAGCCATCTGGTCCAGACGCCCGGCCGCCTCGGCCTTGCCGGAGCTTGAATCGGCGCGCTCCAACGCCTCGATGCACTGGCGCAGATCAACCAGCACCTCACGCACCACGGGGAGCTGAAGCTCCGGCGCGATCGATCCCAGGTCTGTCGTGTCCGGACACCCTGAAAGCGATGCCAGGGCCGCTTCCACAGCCAGTACCGACTGCGCCACCTCAAGCCATTCCGTCTCGACCACCTGGCCCGCACTGGCCCAAGCGGCCAACCGGGTTGCGGCCCGATCCATCTGCGCCATGAGATCGGGGCGATCCAGGATGGCCAGGGTGGCGCAGATGCCTTGGGTCACGCCGACCAATACCTTGAGCTCGTCAGCCGCAGGCTGGGGCGTGCGGGAAATGACATCGAGCGATTCCTTGACCACCTGCAACTCGTCGCGGATCGATGCAGCGACGCCGGCCAAGGCTTGACTGCCGGCATCGCCCAAGGCGTGCTGCAGCCGCTCCTGCTGTTCGGGAGAGATCACACGATGGGCCAAGTCGTAGGCCTGGGCGAGTTCGCCGGGCAATCCCGCCAGATGCGGTGCCCGACCCAAGGCATACAGGGCCTGGGCCGCCGTGTGGCGATGCAACTGGCATTGCTCCGGGGTTTCCCCCACCCCGACCAGCCCACCCAGAAGGCGCTCCAAACGCAACAGGACCGGGCGCACTTCAGCCTGGGAAACGGCGTGATCCGCAAGGGCAATCAACAAGCCCCGCAAGACCCACCAACTCCTGGCCACAGCGGCGGTGGTCGCGGCGCGCTCGAGCTTTTCAGCCACCCGTGACAAGCTTGCCAGCACACGCGCATCACCCGTTTCCCGCAACACCAACAAGATCGCGTGCATGACGCCGGGCCGATAGCGTTGGGCCAGCGCCCTGAGCATCGCGGGATCCTGGACCACCGGATCGGGTCCAGCCATCTCGATCAGCGCATCCCCTCCCGTCGCGGCAAAGATTTCCGCAGCCCCGATGGCGCCCCGGCTTGCCGCCAGGCGCAAGGCATTGATGGGAAACAGCAGCAAGGTCGGGCAATCGGATTCGCCGCGCGCCATGAGTTCCACATAGGCGGGCAGGGCAATGAGCAGGCTGGCCAAGGCATCGCCCAAGGTTTCGGTATAAGCCGCTGGATGATGGCAAGCATCCAAGGCCACAATGGCCTGGCTCACGGCATAGGACGCCCCGGAAAGACCTGAAAATTCAAGGGTTTCACGAAGATTCCGCCACTCTTGGCACACCATCTCCAGTGTTTCGGGCGTCAACTCCCCCCACCCCATGTCTTCCGCACGCTGGCGCAACCGATCAATGCTGTCCTGAATGCCAGGCAGCAACGCCTGCAACGTCTGCGCATCTCCGGAATGCCCGCGCGACGCGGACTGGAGATTCATCGACAGGGGGGAAGGCTGCATCGCGTGCTCCTCAATTCGGAAGCTTGAACCCGGCCACCGACCGGCGCAGCTCGGTGGCCAACTGAGCCAGCCGACCGATCGCCTGGCCGGTGGCTCGGGTCCCCTTGGCCGCCTGCACGGTGACCTCCCGAATGGCTCGCATGCTGGTCGACATCTCGCCGGCCTTGGTCGTCTGTTGCTGAGCTGCTTCGGAAATGCTGGTCACCAGGACCGCAATCTGATTGGACACCCGCTCGATTTCATCCAGGGCATTGCCGGCATCCTCCGCACGCTGGGAACCCGACACCACACCGGTCGTACTCCGCTCCATCGACGCCACGGCCTCCTGGGTATCGGCCTGAATCGTGCGCACCAGGGCCTCGATCTGCCGTGTGGCCACCGCTGAACGTTCCGCCAGTCGCTGCACTTCATCAGCCACCACGCCGAAGCCCCGACCCGCTTCACCTGCCGAAGAAGCCTGAATGGCGGCGTTCAGCGCGAGGATATTGGTCTGTTCGGCAATGTCATTGATCAGCCCGACGATGTTGCCAATCTCCTGGGAACTTTCTCCCAGCCGCTTGATGCGCTTGGAGGTTTCCTGGATCTGCTCGCGGATTACTTGCATGCCCTCGATGGTCCGCTGCACCGCCGCGCTGCCCTTGCCTGCAACGTCCACCGCGTGCTGAGCCACCTTCGAGGAACGCTGGGCGTTATCCGACACCTGCTCGATGGACTGGGCCATGCTCTGGATGGCGGAGGTGGTCGTTTCGATCTGCCCGCTCTGCCGCTCGCTGGCCACCAGCAAACGGGTCGCCACGTCCTGGGTTTCGGTCACGGAGGCGGCCACCCGTTCGGCGGTCTGGTTGATGGTGCGCACCAGTTCGCGCAGCTGTTCGATGGCGTAGTTCACCGCATCGGCGATGGCACCGGTGATATCTCCGGTAACCGTGGCTTGGACACTCAGATCCCCTTCCGCCAAATCCCCCATTTCATCCAGCAGATTCAGGATGGCATCCTGGTTTTTCTGGTTCATCCGACGGGCCTGCGCCAATAACTCTCGCACCCGCATCACCAATCGATAGACGACCAGGATCACCAACACCACGCTGATGCCACTCAAGACCACCAGAATCAGGGGCTGCATGAAACGACTGTTGATTGCCTGCTGCAGCGCGAGCTCCTGTTGGGTCAGCCCTTGTTGCACTACCGCCAGATCCAGGGCCAGGCCACGCGAGGCGCGGTTGGCGCGGTGCAGCGCGAGACCATTGGCGGCGATGAAATCAACCTGCTGACTCAAGGCGCTATAGCGTTTCGTCAATCGCGCCAGTGTGTCCCGCATGGGTCCTTCCGCCGGCAAAGCGCCTATGTTCTGGGCTCGGTTCCCCTCCGACAGGTCTTGCAGGCCATTGCCCAGTGCCGCCAAAGTCGTCGTCAATTGTTTCGAGAGGGTTTCGGGCGCACCGGCACCAGAAAAAAGTGCATTGATGCCCTCGCGCATACGCTGCAGGTCCAGGGCGAGACGCAGGGTGTGGTTGATCTGTTCAGGGGGCATGCGCGCCACCCGCATCTGGTCGAGCAAAGTGTCCAGATCCGCCATCCAGGCGGGCAGCGTCGCCTGGAATTCGGCTTGATACGCCCGCGCTCCAGGCATCACCGAACGCACGGACAGCAGTGACTGAAGCTGGGGTTGCGCCTTGATCCAGGCCTCTGCCACGACATCAACGCGGGCCTGGATGTTTTCCGGCACCGCATCCAGGCCCAACTCGGAATCGCCTTCTTTCAGGGTTTTGAGGGTCTTGGAAAAGCTCTCGATGCTGCGGGACAATTCATTGAAGGTCTGTCGATTAGACAACTCATCCGCCAAGGCATTGGTCACCTCGAAACTGCGGGCGGCGATGCGTTCCACCAGCGTCTGTTGCTCGGCCGTCAAGCTCAGGTATTGCTGATCCCGCCACTCCAGACCCGACAGATAGGCCCACCCGCTCAGGGTGAGAAATACCGCGCCGGCAAGGCCGATCAACAGACCGGAGAACAAACGCCTGTCCGCCTGGCTATCCCGGATGGATTCAACGGATGACTTGGACATGGTGTAAGCGGTCTCCCCCTCTGAATCAGGCCAATCGACGCACTGTAATTCCTGTTGCGCTCAGGCTTGGGAATCGGCAGGCCCGGCCGGGTCTTTATAGGACAGGCGAATCAGGGATGGCGGCCGCCGCAAGGTCCAGGCCGCTCATTCAGGCAATGCTTCATCCTGAACACCGGAAAACGCCAAAAGACCGGGCCAGTCCAGCACACCGGCCCACAGTCCAGGCTGCAAAGCCAAGGCGCCGCACCAGGCGTGTGGGCAGGCCACTCCAGGCGCCGGGACATCACGCTGCAATCCAGCCGTCATGTTCCGCAACCCCAGCACCTTGCGCGCACCTAGCCCCACCACCTGGCGACCCTGTTGAAGGCAGATCACCACCGCAGGCGCCGTTGTGGATCCCGGTAGACCCAATAACACGGCCAAGTCCAGCACAGGGACCAGGATGCCCCTCAAATTGATCAAACCTTGCAGCTCCGCTGCCGCGTTGGGGATGCGCGTCAGTCGAGGCTGGCGGATCACCTCCCTGATCCAAGGCCGGGGCAACGCCCACAGCATCCCTCCCACGTCGAAAATCAGCGCCTGTTCCGGGGAATTCCAGGAGAGGTCCGTTAGCGATTCGCGAGGTGGCGCGGCCAAAGCCAAAGGATTGCAGGATCGCTCCAACGCACACAGGGCAGCAAAGGGATCGTCAACATCATTCGACGAGGCCATCGCACTCATGGTCAGAATCCAAGCACCGCATTCATTTTGGGAATGATGTCGTGTTCCTGAACCGGCTTGAGCACGTAATCGACTGCGCCCTGCCGCAGCCCCCAGATCCGATCGCTTTCCTGATTCTTCGAGGTCACCATGAAGACGGGGATGGAGGCGGTCTGTTGATCCCGGGACAGCTTGCGGGTTGCCTGGAAACCACTCATTCCGGGCATGACCACGTCCATCAGGATGAGATCGGGTTGTTCCCGTCGGGCCAGATCGATGCCCTGTGTCGCATCATGGGCCACCAGCGTTTGGTGGCCATGTTTTTCCAGCAAGCGGCGCAGCACATGCAGCTCAGTGGGGGAATCATCGACAATCAGTACCCGCGCCATGTCACCATCCCCTCACTGGATCCCACCGGCTACTGGCCCGGGCGTCACGCCGGCGAATTCGGAGACCGCTTCCAGCAACTCCTCGCGGGTGAACGGCTTGGTCAGGTAGCGCTCGGAACCCACCAGACGACCGCGGGCGCGGTCAAACAAGCCATCCTTGCTGGACAGCAGGATGACGGGAATATGGCGGAAATCCGGGTGGCGCTTGATCAGGGCGCAGGTCTGGTAGCCATCGAGACGGGGCATCATGATATCGACGAACACCAGGTCCGGCCGATGCCGAACAATCAAACCCAAGGCCTCGTAGCCATCTTGGGCCGTGATGACCTCGAACCCCTCCCGCATCAGCAGGGTTTCAGCGGTTCGCCGGATGGTCTTGCTGTCGTCGATCACCATGACCCGCAGCACAGGGTGATTCACCTCACCCGCAGATTGCCTGTCCATCTCGCCTCCCTCTCGATCCCCCATGATGTTCATGGCGCTTCCCTTTATTGAGTGACATCCATCTTGTATGAACGATTCAGTATCATGGGCGCCTGATTTGCCCTACCAGGAATCTCGCCATGGCCATCGTCGATCCCGTCGGGCTCCCCCGTCTGGCGCTTATGCAACAGGAACGCATTCGGCATCTGGAGGCTGCCCTGCTGGCTCAGCAGAGCACGATCGAGTACTGGTTCCGCCGCCAGTGGCAACGCACCCGCCCGCCCCTCTATGCCTCCGTTGATCTGCGCAATGCCGGATTCAAGCTCGCCCCGGTGGATACCAATTTGTTCCCGGCGGGCTTCAACAACCTCGCCCCCGACTGCCATGCGCTCTGTGTTCAGGCCATGCGCCAGGCCATCGAACGCAATTGCCCAACCGCCAGCCGGGTGTTGATCATTCCCGAGAGCCACACGCGCAATCCGCACTACCTGGAAAGTTTGGGGACATTGGCCAGCCTGGTCGCTCAGGCCGGCTTTGAAGTCCGTATCGGCTCCCTGCGCGCCGACTTGAAGGCGCCCATGCCCCTGGACGCGCCCTCAGCACCCCATCTGCTGCTCGAGCCCGTGACGCGACAGGGCTCGCGAGTGGGCGTGGCGGATTTTGATCCCTGCCTGGTGCTGCTCAATAACGACCTGTCCGGGGGGTTGCCGGCTATTCTCGAGGGCCTGGAACAGACCCTCCTGCCCCCGCCAGGACTGGGCTGGACCCATCGCTCCAAGAGCCATCATTTCGACCTGTATGCCGAGGTGGCTGGTGAATTCGCCGATCAATTGGGACTGGATCCCTGGCTGCTCACGCCGGCCTCGCGCTATTGCGGCCAGGTGGACTTCCAGAAGCGGGAAGGACTGGAATGTCTGGAAGCCAATGGAGCGGCGCTGCTCGCCGAAATCGCGGAACGCTATGCCGAACGCGACATCGATCATCCCCCCTTCCTGATCGTCAAGGCCGATGCCGGCACCTATGGTATGGGCGTCATGAGCGTCAGCTCGATCGACGAAATCACCCAGATCAACCGCAAGACCCGCAACAAGATGAGCTCGGCCAAGGAAGGATTGCCGGTCAGCCGGGTGTTGATCCAGGAAGGGATCCCCACCGCGGAAACCTGGGGCAGCGACGCCGCCGTGGCGGAACCCGTGGTCTACATGATCGACGCCACCGTGGTCGGCGGCTTCTACCGGGTGCATGCCCAGCGTGGTCCCACCGAAAACCTCAACGCCCCCGGCATGGAATTCCATCCTCTGCCGTTCTGTGAACCCTGTATTTGTCCCGACCGCAACCGGGAGCCGGATGCCGGCCCCAACCGGTTCTATACCTATGGCGTCGTTGCCCGCCTGGCCTTGTTGGCCGCCGCACGGGAAATGGCCGAGCTGGCCCCCTGAATCCGCCCTTTTCCGGAGTGTCGCCCATGAACTTGCGCATCGGCGTGGTGATGGACCCCATCGCCACCATCAAGCCCGCCAAGGACACCACCCTGGCCCTGCTACTGGAGGCCCAGCGCCGAGGTTGGACGCTTTTCTACATGGAGCTGGGCGATCTCTACCTGATCGACGGCCAGCCCTGGGCGCGCCAACGACCCCTCAAGGTCCAAGACGACCTGCACCACTGGTTCGATCTCACGCCGGGCACCGATGTCCCGCTGACCGAACTGGATGTGATCCTGATGCGCAAGGATCCGCCCTTCAACATGGAGTACATCTATGCCACCTACGTGCTGGAACGGGCCCAACTGGCCGGCACACTGGTGGTCAATCGGCCGGAAAGCCTGCGCGACGTGAGCGAAAAGGCCTACACGGCATGGTTCCCCGAATGCTGTCCACCGACGATGATCGCCCGCGACATGGCGCGGCTGCGCCGTTTCATCACCGACCAGGGAGAGGCCGTCATCAAGCCACTGGACGGCATGGGGGGAGCCTCCATCTTTCGCACCCGCGGTGACGACCCCAATCTCAGCGTCATCCTGGAAACCCTGACGGACCACGGCCACCGTTTCGCCATGGCCCAGCGCTACCTGGCCGCCATCACCGAGGGCGATAAGCGCATCCTGCTGGTGGATGGGATGCCTGTGCCCTATGCCCTCGCGCGGATACCGGCTCCCGGCGAGGCGCGCGGCAACCTGGCGGCCGGCGGTCGCGGCGAAGGCCGCCCCCTCACCGACCGGGACTACTGGATTTGCGACCAGGTGGGTCCGGTGCTGCGCAAGAAAGGGCTCCTGTTCGTCGGATTGGATGTGATCGGGGATTCGCTGACCGAGATCAACGTCACCAGCCCGACCTGCGTGCGGGAACTGGACCGGCAGTTCGGACTCAACATTGCCGGCTTGTTGATGGACGCCATCGAGCGACAGTTGGGCCCGACGCCTCAGGCGACTGCGCCGTGACCGCATTCCGCCGATAAGCCCCCATGTCGTCCCCACCGTCGGAATTGTCCATGACCGAGGCCGCCC
>Ga0073926_10000096_pt1 | contig 17962 bp, 19 predicted proteins | sample GWRWmT4_4Nov14_FD_70189 | JGI IMG/M metagenome (GOLD analysis project Ga0073926, IMG submission 70189) | Sand microcosm microbial communities from a hyporheic zone in Columbia River, Washington, USA - GW-RW T4_4-Nov-14 | ecosystem: Engineered > Artificial ecosystem > Sand microcosm >...
GATTCCATGTCGTCGACCGAGACGAACGTGGGTTCGCCGCCCAGCGTCAGGCGCACATCCCCGGCACGGATCTGTTCATCCACCGCCCGCCCCAGCAGATTGATGGTCTGCCATTGGTCTTCCGTGTAGGGTTTGGTGACCCGCGGATCCTCGTGGATGCGCTGCACCTGGTTGGTGTAGTCGAACTCAACCTTGGTTTCCGGGTCGCCCCAGAAATTGCCGGACACCGGGGCGGCGCTCGCCGGATCAGGGGTGCAGGCCAGCGGAATGTGTCCTTCGCCGGCGAACAGGCCTGAGGTGGGATCCAGGCCAATCCACCCCGCACCGGGCACGTAGACTTCGCACCAGGCATGCAGGTCGGTGAAGTCGGCCTCGGGTCCGGAGGGGCCATCCAAGGCCTTGACGTCGGCTTTCAGTTGGACCAGATAACCCGACACGAAGCGTGCTGCGAGACCCTGGTGGCGCATGATCTGCACCAGCAGCCAGGCCGAGTCGCGGCAGGACCCGGTGCCCCGCCCCAAGGATTCCTCGCAGGTCTGGACGCCCGGTTCCATGCGGATCAGATAGCCGATGTCCTTTTGCAGCCGGCTGTTGAGCTCGACCAGAAAATCAACGACATAAGGCCGCTTTCCCCGATTGATGCCGGATAGCCATTTGCGCAGATGCGGTCCGTTTTCGGTAATTTCGAGGTAGGGCGTCAATTCCTTGCGCAATTGGCGATCATAGGTAAACGGGAAATGCTTGGCGTATTCCTCGACAAAGAAATCGAAAGGATTGATGACGACCATGTCCGCCAGCAGATCCACTTCAACCGACATGGTCTGGGTTTCTTCCGCGAACACGACCCGTGCAAGGATGTTGCCGAAAGGATCCTGCTGCCAGTTGAGAAAATGATCCGCGGGGGCAATCCGCAGCGAATAGGACAGGATCGGGGTGCGGCTGTGAACCGCCGGGCGCAGCCGGAACACCTGGGGTGACAGGGCGACCGGGCGATCATAGTGATAGACGGTCTTGTGAGTAAGCGCCACGCGCAGGGACATCAGGGCCTCCGGTAAGGAATTTGAGCGGGATCAACACGAGAGCGGTAGAATCAGGCCATGCGTCAATCTTGCTTGACTTGCCAGCATCATGCCAGCGTCATGCAGTTGCTGCCAGGCGCAGGATCGGGGTGATGCGTAAGATCTGGAAACGCCAGGCATCCCGCTGATGCCCCATTTTGGGGCAATGCGTGAGCATTCTGCCCATGCAACAGGCGCCAGGCGCTCACACGGCGTTGGACGGGCCGTCCCAGCCTGATTCTGTCCACGTCATGTCACTTAAAGATCCGGCGCGTTTCTTGTAAGGCTGATGTTAAGACTTTTAATCGGACAGTTTGATGTCGCAGTTGGGAGCGGGCATGGCGCAGGATTGGACCCATTATCTGCAGCAGGGTTTCTACGACGAGCTCGTGGGTCCGGATGGCCCGCGGCCCGCGGCCCGTCCCTTGATGGAGCGGCTGGTTGGACTGGGGGCGGACGCACTGCGTGAACGCCAGCGCGCGGCGGAGCTCGAGATCAAGACGCTGGGCATCACCTTCACCGTCTACAGCGACGGCAATGCCATCGACCGGGCCTGGCCGATGGACATCATCCCGCGAGTGATCCCGGCTGCCGAGTGGCGCCGCACCGAGGCCGGTCTCAAGCAACGGGTCCACGCCCTGAATCTGTTCATCAACGACATCTACGGGCCCCAGCGCATCATCCGTGACAAGCGCTTTCCCGCTGAACTGATCGCCAGTTCCAAGAACTTCCGCGCCCAATGTCGCGATTTCACGCCGCCCTTGGGGGTTTGGGCGCACATCTGCGGCTCGGACATGGTGCGCGACGGCGATGGCACCCTTTATGTCCTGGAGGATAACTTGCGGGTGCCCTCGGGGGTGTCCTACATGATGATGAATCGTCAGGTGATGAAGCATGTGTTCCCGGAATTGTTCGAGAACCAAGTGATTCTGCCGGTGGACGACTACCCCTCGCAGCTGTTCGACATGCTGGCGGCCATGTCACCCCGGCCGGCTGATTATCCCTGCGTCGTGGTGTTGACTCCCGGCATCTACAACTCGGCCTATTTCGAGCATGCCTATCTGGCCCAGCAGATGGGGGTGGAATTGGTGGTGGGGCCGGACCTGTTCGTGGGCGACGATGACTGCGTCTACATGCGCACCATCCAGGGGCCGGAACGGGTGGATGTGGTCTATCGGCGTATCGATGACGATTTCCTGGATCCAGAAGCCTTCCGGCCCGATTCCGCACTCGGGGTGCCCGGCCTGCTGCGCGCCTGGCGCAAGGGCAATGTAGCCCTGGTCAACGCGCCGGGGGCAGGGGTCGCCGATGACAAGGTGGTCTATACCTATGTGCCTGACTTCATCAAGTATTACCTGGGCGAGGATCCCATCCTGCCCAATGTGCCCACCTGGCGCTGCGAGGATCCGCAGTCCCTGAAGCATGTGCTGGCCCACCTGAAAGACCTGGTCATCAAACCCGCCAACGAATCCGGCGGCTACGGCATGCTGGTGGGGCCCAAGTCGAGCCGCGAGGAATGCGAGCGATTTGCGACCCTGATCCAGCGCGATCCACGCAACTATATCGCCCAGCCGACCCTCGCCCTGTCCACCGTCCCCACGCTGACGGACCATGTTCCCGAGCCGCGCCATGTGGACCTGCGGCCTTTCATCCTGAGCGGCAGTGACATTCAGGTGACGACCGGGGGCTTGACCCGCGTGGCGATGGTCAAGGGATCGCTGGTGGTGAACTCGTCCCAGGGCGGCGGCAGCAAGGACACTTGGGTGGTGGAAACCAACGAGTCGGACAGCCCATCCTGACCGCCGCTCTACTGGCTTGAGCAAGGAGATTTCCTGATGCTGTCGCGCATGGCTGAAAACATGTACTGGTTTGCCCGCTATCTGGAGCGGGCGGAGAATACGGCGCGGCTGGTGACGGTCACTACCAATCTGATCCTGGATCTGCCCCGTGTGGTGACCCCGGATTGGGAGCCCCTGATCGACATCACCAGCGGACGTGATAAGTTCGTGGAACGTCACGGCGAGATGAGCGAGCACCGGGTGGTGCAGTTTCTGCTCGCTGATCGCGAAAACCCCAGTTCCCTGATCAGTTGCCTCACCAAGGCGCGGGAAAATCTGCGCACAACCCGCGACATCGTGCCTGCCGAGGCCTGGGGGCAGATCAATCGCTTGCATCTCATTGCCCAGGAACAGATGGGCGATGCGCTGTCGCGCCGGGGGCGCCACGAATCCCTGCAAACCATCATCGGCCAATGCCAGATGATCGTGGGCCTGTTGGATGGCGTCATGAGCCGCGATGAAGCCTTCGAGTTCATGCGTCTGGGGCGCAATCTGGAACGGGCGGACATGACCACCCGCATTCTCGATGTCCGTTCCGGCGATCTGTTGGCGGAAATGCCGGCGGATCTGAAAGCCTATGGCCGCGTCCAGTGGATGAGCGTGCTCAAATCCATGACCGCCTACCAGATGTACCGCCGGCTGGTGCGCAGCCGGGTCTCCGGCGTGGATGTGGTGCGCTTCCTGTTGCAGGAAGAGCGTTTTCCGCGCGCCCTGCAGGCCTGCCTCAAAACCCTGGAGGTCTGCCTGTCGGGCCTGCCGCGCAATGAAACCCCGTTGCGGGCGGTGGCCCAGTTGCGGCGCATGGTCCAGCGCGCCGACATCGCCGCCTTGGCGCATGAAGGTGGCACCCTGCACGTTTACATGGATGAGCTGCAGCTCAAGCTGGCCGGTTGCCACGATGCCATCGCCGCCACCTATTTCGGCGCCGAACTTGCGCCGAATGCGGCGATGGCTGCCGGCGTGACGCCGCCGGCGCCTTCCTCGTCCCAAGCCCAGACTCAACGCGCTGGCTGAAACATCAATCCACGAAGGCGGTTCCCGGCGGGCCGTTGTCCTGTCCCATGGCGGCGGGCACAATAAATCCCCCATCCGCTCTGGAAGATGTCCGTGACCGACGCAGCCTTTCCTCGCACCCGCTTGCGCCGTATGCGCCGGGATCCGTTCTCGCGTCGCCTGATGCGCGAACAGGTGCTGACCGCAGACGATCTGATCTGGCCGGTATTTGTGTTGGATGGGGTGGGGCGGCGCGAGGCTGTGGCGTCCATGCCTGGCGTGGAGCGTATGAGCCTGGACGTGCTGCGGGACGAACTGGAGGCGCTGGTCCTGCTCGGGCTGCCGGCGGTGGCGCTGTTTCCAGTGGTGCCTGCGGAGCGCAAATCACTTCAGGCCGAGGAAGCCCATCATCCTGACGGGCTGGTCCAACGATCCGTGCGCAGCCTGCGGGCTGCGTTCCCGGAGCTGGGTGTCATCACCGATGTGGCCTTGGACCCCTACACCGTCCACGGTCAGGATGGCCTGTTGGGTGAGGACGGCCAGATCCTGAACGATGAAACCGTCGCCGTACTGGTGCGCCAGGCGCTGTCCCATGCAGAGGCCGGCGCCCAGGTGGTCGCGCCCTCGGACATGATGGACGGGCGCATCGGCGCCATCCGCGATGCCCTGGAAGCAGCGGGGTACACCGAAACGCGCATTCTGGCCTACGCGGCCAAGTACGCCTCCGCCTTCTACGGTCCATTCCGCGAGGCGGTGGGCTCGGCGGCGGCCCTGGGCAAGGCGGACAAGCGCGGCTACCAGATGGACCCGGCCAATGGGGATGAGGCCCTGCGGGAGGTGGCGATGGATCTGGCCGAGGGCGCGGACATGGTGATGATCAAGCCCGGCATGCCCTATCTGGACGTGGTGCGCCGGGTGAAGGACCGCTTTGGTGTCCCGACGCTGGCCTATCAGGTGAGCGGGGAGTACGCCATGCTCATGGCCGCCGCGCAGGCGGGTTGGCTGGAGGAGCGCGCGGTGGTGATGGAGTCGCTGGTGGCCTTCAAGCGCGCCGGGGCCGATGCCGTATTGACCTATTGTGCCCCGCAGGTCCTGCGTTGGCTGCGGGAATCCTGAACATCATCCTGTTTGTTCACTGGGGAGCTGCCGATGACCGACCGCTACGCCGTTGTGGGACACCCCATCGCCCACAGTCAATCCCCCCGGATCCACCGCCTGTTCGCGGCGCAGACGGGTCAGGATCTGAGTTATGAAGCCATCCTCGCGCCGCTGGACGGGTTTGCCGTCACGCTGCGCCGGTTTGTTGCCGAGGGCGGCAAGGGGCTGAACGTCACGCTCCCGTTCAAGGCGGAAGCCTTCATTTTGGCTGATATCTGTTCCCCTCGTGCCACCCAGGCCAGCGCCGCGAACACGCTCACGGTCGGTGCCGACGGTCGCCTGTGGGGTGACAACACCGACGGCGTGGGGCTGGTGCGGGATTTGAAGGAGGCGCTTGGACTGACGCTGTTCGAACGTCGACTCTTGATTCTGGGAGCGGGGGGAGCCGCCTGCGGCATCCTGGGGCCGCTGCTGGAGGAAGGGCCTCGCGGATTGGTGGTCGCCAACCGGACGGCGGCGCGTGCCGAGGCGCTGGCGGACCGTTTTCACTGTCTCGGTCCGGTGCGTGGAATGGGATTGGCAGCGCTGGCAGGGGCCGATCCATTCGACCTGATCCTCAACGCCACGGCCGCCAGCCTGTCCGATGCGGTTCCCGACCTGCCGCCTGGGCTGGTGGCGGCCCATACCGTGTGTTACGACCTCGCCTATGGCCACGGACCGACTGCGTTCATGCACTGGGCGCAACAGCAGGGCGCGGCGCGCGCTGAAGACGGCCTCGGCATGCTGGTGGAACAGGCTGCTGTGGCCTTTGAACTGTGGCGCGGTATACGCCCCGACACGGCCCCGGTGCGAGCCGCTTTGCGTCAGGGCGCGCCGCAAGCCCCTGATGCCGATTCATGAGCCCGTATGCCCAGGCCCAGCAATGGCTGGCCGCTCAGCCGGATTGGGTCGCCGACATCAGCCGGCGCGCCACCGAACTCGATTGCCAGGCTGCCGGCCGCGTGGGGTTGACGCCGTGCCCGCCGCAGCTTGCGTTTGATTTACGCGGTACCCGGGCCGGTTGCGCCAGCGCCGATGGCCGCATCCGCCTAAATCCCGTCCTGTTGCGGGAGAACCCGGCGGACTTCCTGGCGCAGACGCTGCCCCACGAGGTGGCCCATTGGGTCGTGTTCCGCTGGCGGCCGGGCGCCGCGCCCCATGGGCCTGAGTGGCGCGAAGTGATGAATTGGCTCGATGCGCCGGCCCGGCGCTGCCATGGCTTTGATGTGGGCCGGGCAAGAGTCAGAATCCTGCGTCGCCACCCCTATGCCTGCGCTTGCCGGGCACATGAGGTGAGCGCCATTCTCCACCGGCGCATTCAGGGCGGAGCAGCCTATCGCTGTCGCGCCTGCGGTAGCGTGCTGCGCCCACAAGGGGAGGCAGGTGCGGGCGGGGATTAGCGCAAAAATACGCGATCCATGGAATCTTGCCAGCTAAGACAGTGCGGCTTTGCATCCCAGATGAACCAAAAGCGGGCTAATATCAGCTTGGCATTTCGCCGAGGCATCGATTGCAGGGCAGACAGGGAGGAAGCGTCATGTTGAGACAGGTTTGCGGTGTGGAGGATCTGGCGGTCGGGGCCATGCAAAAGTTCGATGTCGCCGGAACGTCGATCGTGCTGTATCGACTGCAGGATGGCTTCTATGCCACCCAGCGGCTGTGCAGCCACACTTGGGGGCCGCTGGATCGGGGGCGGCTGGAGGGTGATTGTGTGGTGTGCCCCTTGCATCGGGCGCGTTTCGATGTACGGACCGGGGCGGTCAAGCAGTGGGCCAACTTTCCGCCTGGGATCCAGTTGCTGAATTTCCTGCGTGGTCACAAGCCGTTGACCACCTATCCGGTGGAACTGAAAGAGGATCGGGTCTGGGTCGATGTCTGATCCACGCTACATGCCCTATCCGGCGCGGCGCTTGGGCTATAATCGCCCGCTTTAATCCGAAGCCACGGGCGCGGCGCGTCCGCAGGGGAGCGCTTCGGCGCGGCGCACTATTTCAGTCAAGGATTTTCGATTCACCATGGCCTTGATCGTCCAGAAATACGGGGGCACCTCGGTCGCCACCATCGAGCGCATTGAGCAGGTGGCCCGCAAGGTCATCTCCGCGCGCGCGCGCGGAGACAGCGTGGTGGTCGTGGTGTCGGCGATGAGTGGGGAAACCGACCGCCTGTTGGGGTTGGCCCGCCAGATCGCGGCCCGTCCGGATGCGCGCGAGGTGGACGTCCTGATCTCGACCGGCGAGCAGGTCACCATCGCCTTGCTGGCCATGACGTTGCAGAAGCTCGGCTGCCCGGCGCGCTCCTATACCGGCGTACAGATTCCCATCGTCACCGACGCGGCTTTTGGCAAGGCGCGCATCGCGCAGATCAACCCCGCCCGGATGCAGGCCGATCTGGCGGCGGGACGCGTGGTGGTGGCGGCAGGTTTCCAGGGGGTGGACGCCGACGGCAATATCACCACATTGGGCCGCGGCGGTTCGGACACCACCGGCGTCGCCCTGGCGGCTGCCCTGGGTGCCGATGAGTGCCAGATCTTCACCGACGTCGACGGGGTCTACACCGCCGATCCACGCATTGTGCCCACGGCCCGGCGCCTTGATCACGTCACCTTCGAGGAAATGCTGGAGTTGGCGAGTCTAGGCGCCAAGGTGCTGCAGATCCGGTCGGTGGAGTTCGCCGGCAAATACAATGTCCCGCTGCGGGTCCTGTCGACGTTTCAGGACGGACCGGGCACGCTGATCACCTATGAGGAGCAGCAGGTGGAAGAGGTCATCATCTCCGGCATCGCCCATAATCGCGATGAGGCCCAGATCACGGTGAGCGGCATTGCCGACCAGCCCGGGGTGGCGTACCGCGTGCTGGGGCCGGTGGCCGATGCCAATATCGAAGTGGACATGATCGTGCAGAACGTGGCGCGCGACGGCACCACTGATCTCACTTTCACGGTCCATCGCAATGATCATGAGCGCGCATTGGAGATTCTGCGTGCCGGGCAGGCGGAACTGAATGCCCGGGAGATCGCCGGGGATGCCGGTATCGCCAAGGTCTCCGTGGTCGGGGTGGGGATGCGCAGCCATGCCGGCGTGGCCGCGCGCATGTTCGCCGTGCTGGCCACTGAGGGCATCAACATCCGCATGATCTCCACTTCCGAAATCAAGATTTCGGTGGTGGTGGGCGAAAAATACATGGAACTGGCCGTGCGCGCGCTGCATGAGGCCTTCGGTCTGGACCAGAAACCCAATTCCCATTAATGGCGAGGAGGGTCGGCCGATATCATCGGGAGATCACAGGATGTGGCCTGTCCCGGACGCGTCAATGGATTGCAAGGAGCTTTAGATGCTGATTCTGACAAGACGAGTGGGTGAGACGGTCATGGTGGGTGATGAAGTCACCATCACCGTGCTGGGGGTGAAGGGCAATCAGGTGCGCCTGGGCATCAACGCTCCCAAGGATGTGGCCGTTCACCGGGAGGAAATCTATCAACGGATCAAGCACGAACATGATGAGCAGGAACCCGAAGGTTCAGTCGGGCGTTGAGCGGCGGCGCTTTACCCATTGCCGCAATCTCGATAGAATCCCCGCTTCTTGAGTGTTGTCACCCAGCCCGGAGCGGCCTGCGGTGATGGATGATCGATCACGGAGAGATGGCCGAGAGGCCGAAGGCGCTCCCCTGCTAAGGGAGTATGGGCCAAAAGCCCATCGAGGGTTCGAATCCCTCTCTCTCCGCCACTTTCCGGGATGAATCCGATTTATTCCGGGGCAGCTTGATGTAGCCCGTCCCGGTCTTCGGTGACTGCCCTGTCTTGAAGCGCGTTCATCCCCGCGTTCCTGATGCGATTCTTCTGGGGTCCAGCCTTCCTGCCCCCCCAGGCTGTGCCATCGCACTTGATCTCGAATGTTGACTGAATTGCGCCCATCCTTGAGGGCCCACTCGGCCATCCGGAACCCGGCGCGAATCCCGGCCACTGAGCCAGAAAAGATAACATTGGCGCGAAAATTGCTTGTATTTTCACCGCTAGTTGCAGGCTCAGTCGCTCGTGTTTTTCGAAATGTGCAGGAGGATGGATGGCGCAGCAGGGATTGTGGCGAACCAAATCAATCGAGCAGGCGAATGACACCGGGGAATCGGGGCTTCATCGCGCGTTGTCTGGGCTTGACCTGACGCTGCTGGGCATCGGCGCCATCATCGGCGCGGGCATCTTCGTACTCACCGGCATCGCGGCGGCGACCAAGGCGGGACCTGCGTTGACGCTGTCCTTTGTGCTGGCGGGGCTGGCCTGCCTGTTCGCGGCCCTGGTCTACGCCGAATTTGCCAGCACCGTGCCGGTTTCGGGCAGCGCCTACACCTATTCCTACGTGACGCTGGGGGAACTCGGCGCTTGGATCATTGGCTGGGACCTGATCCTGGAATATTCGGTCGCCTCGGCAGCAGTAGCCATCGGCTGGTCGGGTTATTTCAACCGCGTCCTGTCCGGGATCGGCCTGGGTTTGCCGGATGTCCTCACGCGAACGCCATTTGATGGGGGTTGGCTCAATCTGCCGGCCTTTCTGATCATCCTGGGTGTAAGCGGGATTCTGGCGCTGGGAATCCGGGAAAGCAGTCGCTTCAACAATGCCATCGTGGTGCTCAAGCTGGGCATCATCGCGCTGTTTCTGGTGGCGGCTATCCCGCAAGTCGACACGACCAACTGGGATCCCTATTTCCCCTTTGGCTGGAACGGGGTGGTCAGCGGCGCCGGGCTGATTTTCTTCGCTTACATTGGCTTCGACGCGGTGTCCACCGCCGCCGAGGAAGCGCGCAACCCCCAGCGCGACCTCCCGCGCGGCATTCTCGGTTCACTGGTGATCTGTACGCTGATCTATATCATCGTGGCCGCCGTGCTGACGGGGATCGTTCCCTATGCCCGGCTCAACGTTCCGGACCCTGTCGCGTTTGGCCTGGAACATATTGGGGCACATACCGCGGCGGGCTTGATCAGCGTGGGCGCCATCGCTGGCCTGAGCTCGGTGCTGCTCGTGCTGCTCTATGGCCAGAGCCGCATCTTTTTCGCCATGTCTCGGGACGGTCTGTTGCCGCCGGTTTTCTCCCAGGTGCATCCGCGTTTTCGCACCCCGGTGCGGGTGATCATGGTCACGGGGTCACTGGTGGCCTTGGTGGCGGGGTTCATGCCGATCCAGCAGGTGGCGGAACTGGTCAATGTCGGGACACTGTCTGCCTTCATCATGGTCTCGGTGGCGGTGATGGTGCTGCGCTACACCCGCCCTGAACTGCACCGTCCATTCCGCACGCCCTGGGTGCCGCTGGTCCCGCTACTGGCGATTGTTTTCTGCGGCTACCTCATCGCCAGCCTGGATGCCGTCACGCTCTGGCGGTTCGTGATCTGGATGGCTTTGGGTCTGGTGATTTATTTCCTCTACGCGCGCCATCACAGTCGCCTGGCGCATGCGCCCTGATGCTGATTCCCAAGATGGAGCCTGTCGGCTCGGCTCAAGTCGCGGCGTAGATCGGATCCGGGAGGTGGGATTGCACCTCCGCCGCGGTGTGGATTCGGGTGAGGTCCAGATTGAGACTGGCGAGCACCTGTTTGGCCACCTGTTCATCCAGCGTCCCACGGAGCAAGCCCAGGAAACGCGGCGGTGCCACCAGCACCAAGCCATCGAAATCATGGGCATTGTGGTGAACATGGAGGCGCTCGGCCAGCTCATGGGCAAAGCGCTGGGCCTCCTGGTCATGGGGATCGGTGGTCGCTTCCATGCCGTGTCGATGATGCCCCTGGGTATCGACGGCTCGCCCGGCCCGGTCGGACAGGAGTTCATGATCCTGTAGCCGGGCAGCAGAGTGGACCGCATCCTCCAGCTCGACCAAGGGACCGCGCGGGGTCTCAGCCCGGAACAGCCGCGCCCGAGACGCATCCGCCACCACGACCCATACCTTACGCTTGTTGTGATCCATGATGAACTCCCGCTACGTCATGACGCCATTGGAATGACCATAACAGAAGCGCTGCGCGCACGATTGACCTGGATCAGGGAAGGCGGCGCCTTCAGCGGTCGGGCAGGACGATGTTGAGTTCCAGAATGTCGCAATCGCCCTGATGATCGACCTCGACCCTCACTGCATCGTCGCTCACGGTCACATAGCGCCGCACCACCTCCAGCAGGTCACGCTGCAGGCTGAGGAAATAATCCGGGCGCTGGTTTTCGCGGCGCTGGTGGGCCACCACGATCTGCAGCCGTTCCTTGGCCACCGAGGCGCTGGATTTGCTGGATGAGCGGAAAAAACTCAGGATACCCATGGCTCAACCTCCGAACAATCGCCGCAGGAAGCCCTTTTCCTCTTCCACGAAACGCAATGGCCGCGCTTCGCCGAGATAGCGGGCCACCGTATCGCCATAGGCCTGGCCAGCCTCGCTCTTGTCCTCCAAGATGACCGGCGTTCCGGCGTTGGAGCACTGCAACACCGTGGGAGACTCAGGAATGACCCCGAGCAGCGGGATGGAGAGGATGTCCTGGACATCCTGCAGGCTCAGCATCTCGCCCTTGCTGACCCGCTTCGGTGCATAGCGGGTGATGATCAGGTGTTCGTTCACCTTGCCATCCTGGCGCTCTGCGTGGCGCGTTTTGCTGGCCAAGAGGCCCAGCACGCGGTCCGAGTCCCGTACCGAGGACACCTCGGGATTGGTGACCACGATGGCGTCATCGGCGAAGTACATTGCCAGATGCGCGCCCTTTTCGATCCCGGCGGGGGAGTCGCACAGAACATAGTCGAATTCGCGGGACAAGTCGTCCAGCACGCGACCCACCCCCTCCTGGGTCAGCGCGTCCTTGTCCCGGGTCTGGGAGGCCGCCAACACGGCCAGATTGGGCAGGCGCTTGTCCCGGATCAGGGCCTGGCCAATGGTGGCCTCTCCCTGAATCACGTTGACGAAGTCATACACGACGCGGCGTTCGCAGCCCATGATGAGGTCGAGGTTGCGCAGGCCGACATCGAAGTCGACGATGGCAGTCTTGAAGCCCCGCAGGGCCAGGCCGGTTCCAAAGGCGGCGGAGGTGGTGGTTTTCCCGACCCCGCCTTTACCGGAGGTCACCACAATAATGCGTGCCAAAGGGAATGCTCCTCGTGAGTTCATATCAGGCAAATGAAGTGAGTGTCAGCGACATAAGGTGAACCGGCTACAGGGGGAGAACGTGCAGGTTCTCTCCGTCCAGGTAAATCTGTGCGCCTTGCCCCCGGAGCGCCGGTTCCACATCCTCGGCCAGTCGATAGTAGCCCGCTACGGAAATCAGTTCGGCTTCCAGCACCCGACAGAAGATGCGGGCGCTGCGGTCGCCACGCAACCCGGCCAGGGCGCGACCGCGCAGGGCGCCGTAGACATGGATGCTGCCCTCGGCGAGCAATTCGGCGCCATGGCTTACCGGCCCCACCACGACCAGATCGCCTTTGGCGTAGATCTGTTGGCCGGAGCGTACCGGCTCAGTGACCAGACGGGTGGTTGGCGTGGCCTCCACAACCGTTGGCCGGGGCTCTCCCGCGGCGGACCGGCCTTCGGCGAGCACGCCAAGCGCCAGGGTGCGGGCTTGCTGCTCATGGGCGCCGTCTGCGCCGCGCACCGCCACAGGCACTAGATCCAGGGCTCGCAGGCGCTCCACCAGAGTCGACAGGTCCCAGTCGCCTTCGGGCACTGCCTGCAGGTCCAGGACAATCGGTGCGCCTTTGAAAAAATCGGGTGCCTGCTGAATGCGCCGCGTCACCTGGCGGGCAATGCGCTCGGGATCGGCATCGAACACCTTCAGCACCGTGAAGGTGAAGCCCGCGCCCTTCAGTTCGCAGGCCTGGACGCGAGAAACGCTTGAGGGACGGGTCGCCATGGGCTGGACTCCGGGCCGGATGATTCAGAGGGATACAACGCCGGCTATCGACGAACACTTGGGGTCAAACATCACAAACCAGAGCGGGCATTGCGGACCCGTCCGAAGTGCCAAGCCAAGCTCAAGCCCAAGACCAATACGCCGAAGCCCAGGGCTGCTGTCTCGGCATTGTAACCGGGTTCATAGGGAGCCATGGCCCCCAGCAACAGGCAACCCCCCACAAAGTTGGCAAAGCCCCACAGGATGTTGACGATGGGGGAGGAATCCCCCACCCCGGGCGGCTGAGCGAAGGGGGTCGGAAAGGCCTTTCCGGAGAGGCCGTGCACAAAATGGGGAATACCATTTGCCAGGAAAATTCCTGCCAGAAAACGCACCAGCAGCAGGCTCCATGCCATGATCATCGCTCCATCGGGACAGTGTGGTGCAAGCGATTTCGTTCGCCTTGCGCGCTTATTCCAGAATCGACTTGGAAACGATCTGCATCGACTCCGGCGTCACGTCCAGATCATAGACGATGGGAACCCCCGTGGGGATTTCCAGGCCCATGATGTCGGCATCGGAAATCCCCTCGAGATCCTTGGTCAGGCCACGCAGGGAATTGCCATGGGCGGCGATCAGCACCTGGCTCCCGGCGGCCAGATGGGGGCGGATGTGATCCTGAAAATAGGGGCGCACCCGCTCGCAGGTGTCTTTCAGGCTTTCGCCGTGGGGCGGCGGGGTGTCGAAACCGCGCCGCCAGATCTTGAACTGGGCCTCGCCATGCTGCGCCAGCACCTCGTCCTTGTTCAGGCCCTGCAGGTCGCCGTAGTGGCGTTCGGCCAGCGCGGTCACATACAGGTAGGCCGGGAATTCGTTGGCGCCCGGCTGGTAGCTCTCCCGGGGCAGGGTGCCCTCGGCAGGCAGGAAGATGGGCGCGCGACCGCTGCGGTTTTCCCGCAGCACCACCTGCAAGGTGGTGATGGCGCGTTGCAGATGAGAGCTGAAGGCGACGTCAAAACTGCGATCCGCCAGCAGGCGACCGGCCCGGGCCGCTTCTTCCCAGCCTTCCGCTGCCAGCGGCACATCCACCCAGCCGGTGAAGCGGTTCTGGGCATTCCAGACGGATTTGCCATGCCGAATCAAAACCAGGCTTGCGTGCATTGGAATTCCCCTTTTGGCGGTGTCATGGCGCGAAGGGGTTCATTGTAAGGGAACCGGGCCGAGACGCGAACGGGGGCGTCCGACCCGGATTTCGGAGCATCAGGTTTCCGCGAGATCGTCGAGGTAGCGTTCGGCGTCCAGGGCGGCCATGCAGCCGGTGCCGGCCGAGGTGATCGCCTGGCGGTAGACATGATCCATGACATCGCCGGCGGCAAAGACACCGGGGATGCTGGTGGCCGTGGCATTGCCTTCCAGCCCGCTTTTGACTTTCAGATAACCCCCCTGCATCTCTAGTTGCCCTTCGAACAGACTGCTGTTGGGGGTGTGGCCGATGGCGATGAACACGCCATTGACGGCGAGATCCTGCGTTTCGCCCTCGGTGCTGCGCACCCGCAGTCCCGTGACGCCGGATTGATCGCCCAACACCTCGTCCAGCGCGTGGTTCCACAGCAGGGTGACTTTGCCCTCACGCTCACGGGCAAACAGTTTGTCCTGCAGGATTTTCTCGGCCCGGAAGCGGTCGCGGCGGTGAATCACCGTAACATGGGCCGCGATATTGGCCAGATAAAGGGCTTCCTCCACCGCGGTATTGCCACCGCCCACTACGGCGACGTGCTGGTTGCGATAGAAAAAACCGTCGCAAGTGGCGCAGGCCGAGACGCCCTTGCCCATGAAGGTCTCTTCAGAGGGTAGCCCCAGGTAGCGGGCGCTGGCGCCGGTGGCAATGATCAGGGCGTCGCAGGTATAGACCCCGCTGTCGCCTGCAAGGCGGAAGGGGCGCTGCTGCAAGTCTGCCGTATGGATGTGGTCGAAGATGATCTGGGTGTCGAAACGCTCGGCGTGGGCCTTGAGCTCCTCCATCATTTGCGGTCCCTGCAAGCCCTCCTGACCGCCGGGCCAGTTGTCGACCTCGGTGGTGGTGGTGAGCTGCCCGCCCATCTGGATGCCGGTGATCAGCACCGGTTTGAGGTTGGCCCGCGCGGCGTAGATGGCCGCGGTATAGCCGGCGGGTCCGGACCCGAGAATCAACAAACGCGCATGAGTAACCTGGGCCATGGGGAAACCCTCGAAACCTGGATTAAGGATGAAAGATCGGCCTAGAGGTCGGGCGGGGATGCATCCCAGGAAAAACGGATGCGTCCCCAACCCGGCGAGGACTTACAGTTCGCTGCTGTGCTCGGCGAGATAGCTGGCCACACCCTCGGCGGTGGGTTTCATGCCCGCCTTGCCTTTGCGCCATCCGGCGGGGCAGACCTCGCCATGCGCTTCGGTGAACTGCAGGGCTTCCACCAGACGCAGCATCTCGTCTACTTCCCGGCCCAAGGGCAGGTTGTTGACTACCTGATGCTGCACGATGCCTTCCTTGTTGATCAGGAAAGACGCCCGCAGCGCGACGCCATCCGGATGTTCCACGCCATAGGCACGGACAATCTCGTGGCGCACATCGGCGACCATCGGGAACTGGACAGGGCCAATGCCGCCTTTTTCCACCGGCGTATTGCGCCAGGCATGGTGAGTGAACTGGGAATCGATGGACACGCCGACCACCTGCACGCCCAGGTCCTTGAACTTGGAAACCCGATGGTCATGGGCAATGATTTCCGAGGGGCACACGAAGGTGAAGTCCAGCGGCCAGAAGAACAGGACAACGTATTGACCCTTCAGATCCGACAGACGGAAGGCTTCGTTGATGCTGCCATCGGGCATGACGGCGGCGGCGGTGAAGTCGGGGGCGGGTTGGGTGACCAGAACGCTCATGGCAGGAACTCCTTCCTTATGGATAAAAACCGGGTTACAGGTTCCATTCTAAGAAACCCATTGGGATAAATGAAATGAAAAAAATATTAATCGGAAATAGATTGAAGCTATCGAAGCTTCATCTGGGCGGTCATTTTCCCCGGATCGCCGGGCGGGCACACCGCATTCAGGCCGGTTCGGGATAGTTGCGGGCCCGGTGATGGGGCAGGTTGATCTCATAGCCCCGCAACATGATTTCCCAATACAGGAACGGCAACAGGCTGGTTTTCAGCCACCACATGCTGCGCCGCTCCACATAGGGATCAAGCGGGAAGGTGGGCGTGACCACGCCGTCATAGACGAACTCGGCCAGCATGACCTTGCCGTTGGCGGTGGTCAACGGGCAGGTGCCGTAGCCGTCATAGCGATGAGTCGGTTCCTTGCCGCGCATCTGGGCCAAAAGATTCTTCACCACCACGGGCGCTTGCTGGCGCACCGCGCCGGCGGTCTTGGAATTGGGTGTGGCGGCCACATCCCCCAGGGCGTAGATATTGGGGTATTTCACGTGGCGCAGGCTGAACTTGTCGACATCCACAAAGCCGGCCGCATTGGCCAGAGGGCTTTGGCGGATGAAATCCGGGGCCCGCTGGGGTGGGGTGACGTGCAGTAAATCAAAAGCCTGCTCCACGCGGGTCTTCTGACCGTCGCCCGCTGTGGCTTCGAATGTTGCACGCCGGGCAGGCCCATCCACCGCCACCAGCTGGTGTTGGTAATGCCGATTTACGCCGTAGCGATCGGCGACTTTTTCCAGCGCGCGGGCAAAGGGAGGGACCCCGAAGATCACCGGCGTGGCAAGGTAATAGTGCAGGTCGGCGCTTTGCCCCTTGCGCTGGAAATGGTCGGCGGCGAGATACAGGATTTTCTGGGGCGCGCCAGGGCATTTGAAAGGCATGGGCGCGGCGGTGAATACGGCATTGCCGCCCTGGTAACCCTGGATGCACTCCCATGTATAGGGGGCCATGTCGTAACGGTAATTGCTGCATACCCCGTTCTGCCCCAAGCTTGCTTCCAGCCCGTCGATGGCGCCCCAGTCGCAGATGATGCCGGGGCAAACGATGAGATGGTCGTAGCCCACAGTCGCGCCATCCGCCAACACCACTTGATGATGCTCGGGCTCGATCGCGCTGACTGCATCCTGGATCCAGGTGGCCCCCATCGGCATCAGGCCCCGCATGGCGCGGCGGGTGGACGTGTCGGCAAACACACCACCGCCCACCAGGGTCCAGCCGGGCTGGTAGTAATGGAATTCAGCCGGCTCGATCACCGCGACGTCGAGGCGGTTGTTCAGGCGTAACAGGCGGGAGGCGACCGCCAGACCGGCGGCGCCGCCGCCGATGACGACGATTTGGTGGCTCTGGGACGGAAACGTGGCAGCCATGGTTATTTCCTCTGGAAGCGCTCAACCGGTTCTTAAGATAGCCGCAAAACGGGGTTGTGGTCAGTCACGCTTGTGTTGCACGGGCGCGAGGCATGGCCTTTGGGCTCACGACGAATCCGCGAGGAGGCGCTCCATGGTGAGCGCCCCCGCATAGCGGGGCGCCCAGTAATCCGGGTCGATGGCATCGACTCGGACACTCTTTCCGGAGGAGGGCGCATGCACCATACGACCCTCGCCCATGTAGATCCCGACGTGCGACACCGCGCCGTCGATGCGGAAAAACAACAGATCCCCTGGCGCCAATGCGCGTGGAGGAAGCTTGCGTGCCTGCTCGGCCTGGTCGATGGCGCGGCGCGGCAAGCGAAATCCCGCCTGGCGATAGGCGTAGGTCACCAAGCCGCTGCAATCGAAACCGCCCGGCGCCATGCCGCCTGGCCGATAAGGCTGGCCGGTCATCGCCAGGGCCTGAGCCACCACCTCCAGGCGCCGGGAGGCCAGATCGGGGAACTGCCCTGGGGCAGGCAGGGCTTCCGGCACGGGCGGGTGAATCGGCGCACAAGCACCCAGTGTCAGCAGCAGCCAAAGCATGGTCATGCGCCCGCTGACCACCGGCAACGATGGGAAAGGGGACCCAAGCCAGCGCTTCCTGTTCACAGCAGAAACACACTCGCCAGGCCCAGGAAGATGAAAAAACCGCCGCTGTCGGTGATGGCAGTGAGCAACACGCTCGATCCCAGGGCCGGATCCCGTTCCAGCCG
>Ga0073926_10000107_pt1 | contig 17512 bp, 20 predicted proteins | sample GWRWmT4_4Nov14_FD_70189 | JGI IMG/M metagenome (GOLD analysis project Ga0073926, IMG submission 70189) | Sand microcosm microbial communities from a hyporheic zone in Columbia River, Washington, USA - GW-RW T4_4-Nov-14 | ecosystem: Engineered > Artificial ecosystem > Sand microcosm >...
GCTTGGGGCAGTGCTCATGTCGCTGAGCACCGTCGTTGTGGCAATCAATGCGCAGTTGTTGCGCCGGGCGGTGCGGTCCCCATGAACATGATTCGGGGACACCTGTGACCACGCGCCGGCTTCTTGCACTCAACGTTGGCTCGTCCACCCTCAAGGGCGCGTCCTATCTGTTCAACACTGAGGGACACGGCGCGCAGTCTCGTCTGCTCGAGCGCTCCCGGGCCGAAATTCCAGTCGGCGTGGATGCGCAGGAGCGCCTTGCCACCCTGCTCGAGGCATTGTCGGAGCCGTGGCCCAGCCCCGACGTGGTGGTGCACCGAATCGTACATGGCGGTGACCTTCACGACGCCCGCGAGCTCGACGAAACCGTGCTCGCGAAACTGGATGCATTGGTGCCGTTCGCACCCTTGCACCAGCCGGTAGCCCTCGCTTTCGCGCGTGCCGCGCGCATGCGTTGGCCGCACGCGCGCCAAGGCGTGGCCTTCGACACCGACTTCCACGCGTCGCTCGCGCCCTGGAGCCGGCGCTTGCCTGTCCCTGAAGCATGGGATGCGCTGGGCATCCGCCGCTACGGTTTCCATGGACTCGCCTTTGCCTCCGCGCTCCGCATAGTGGCCAGCCACGACGCTGGAATCCTGAAGGGCCGCGCTGTCTTCGCGCATCTGGGGGGTGGCTGCAGCGTCTGCGCCGTCGAGGGCGGCCGCAGCCGCGACACCACCATGGCGCTCACTCCGCTGGGTGGAATCCCGAGCCCTACCCGCTCCGGAGATCTCGATCCCGGCGCGTTGCTGTATCTGCTGAGGCATGAACGCCTGGATGCGCAGGCGCTTGAAAACGGCCTGTACCGCAGTGCAGGCCTTGCCGGAATCGCCGGCCATGGCGACATGCGCGTGTTGCTGACGGATCCCGGCCCGCAGGCCCAGCTTGCCGTGGAGCTCTTTGCAGTCCGGATTGCGCAGTCCATCGCGGCCATGGCCACGGCAATTGGCGGTCTCGACCATGTCGTCTTTTCCGGCGGCATCGGCCATCGCGCGCCGGTTTTGCGGGCTCGCATCGTCGCGCGACTGGCCTGGCTCGGCCTGGCGCTGGCACCTGACGTCAACGATGCTGGAGCCACGCGGATCGACCGCGGGGGCGGGCCGAGCATATGGAACGTCGCGATCGATGAGGAGCGCGAACTGGCTGAATCGGCACTCGCCTGGCTGTAGCCACGACACGCCCCAAGGGTCGGCTCCGGTGGGGAATCACTCCTCGATCCGTGACGACGTGAGCACCGCTGCGAATCCACCACCGGGGGTGCGCATGTTCGTGGTCTGGCCCTGGTACAGCCTGGCCGCGAACAACAGGACACCCGCCTCGGACGCGAAGCAGCGCACATCCGCCTTGAGGGACTGGCCCCCATGCACGATCCGCATGCTCGGTGGCGCGAAGGCCTGTGCGATGTAGGTCGCCGACGCCATAGACGCCCAAGTCCGCCGGGTCAACTTGTCGCCCCGATAACTCCCACGGCTGCCAAACCCTGCTGCAGGCTTGAAGAAATATCCGTTGCGCACTGCCCACAACGCATCCCGGTTCGCGGGCACGAGTTCGACCGTGGGCGGGATCACCTGGCCCAGCAGTGCCGTCGAACCCGCATCGACCCCGAACCCGCCGAGCAGAGCCGGGTCCCCGAGCACCGCAAGGTTGCGCTTGTCGGCAAACAGCGCGTGTGCTCGGGGATGCGGCATCAGCGCGACGTCCCCTGCCAGGTAAGCCTCACGAATGTCTGCATGCGAGGCATCCTCGAGCGCGAAATCGGTCAACCGGTTGTAGACAGTGTCGATTCGACCGTGGGCATCCTCAAGCCCGTCCGAACCAAACGACAAATCCTCGGGAGCGCTGATCACGCAGTCCACGCCATGGTCCCGAAACGCGTTCGCGTACAGCACAAACTCGGGGTAAAGGAACTGCGCTCGCGGAGTGCTGTCCACGATGGCCAGGCGCGACGGCGTGCGCCCGGATTGCTGCCGAGCATCCTCCATCCAGGCCGTGACGGCCGCATCACGCGCTTGGGCCGCGTTGGTCCAGGTGGCCCATGCTGGCGGCGCGCAAGACCGCACGGCATCGAGCAACAAGGCATTGAGGAGCAGACCGCCTGGATTGGTGTTGACCTCGATCAGCCGCGGGCCATCGACCGTCAGGTGAAAGTCCAGACCCAGGACGCCCCCCGCCGAACCCGGATCATGGGTTGCAATGTCAGGGGCCCATTGCAGGACCCGTTGGCTATATCCCGGGTTTCCTGCGACGTCGAAGACCGCCGCCGCGACTCGTCCCATGGCCTCCAACGCGGGCCGATCAACGAACAAGGCATAGGGTGAAAATAAGTGCGCGTGTACGGCGGGATCAGTCGTGAACTCCGGAAAGGCACCCCGGATCGACTCGTGCAGACGGAGGATGTCGACCACTTCGCATGCACACCGCTGGTTGAGCGGCGCGCTTTCCAGGGTGGCACAGTCGATCTCGCAGCCTGTCTGTCCAACTATTATCGGAGTCCGCGGTTCAACCACAACAGGGATTGTTCTGTTGGATCGGTGGACATGGCACTGTTCCGAACGAGCAGAACACACAGCAGTCGCCTTGATGCGGACGCAAAACCGCTCCACAGCCCGTGCACTCATAGAAGAATTGACACGCTGTGATGGGCATTGTCTCGGTCGCCCGATGGCCGCACTCCGGGCAGGTCAAGATGCTTTCCAGCTTGACGTCACTCACCGCCAGTCCGCACCTTGGCCGGGAAGCCTGCTTCCGTGACTGCACGCGCGATTCCGGCTGCATCCGTCTGGCTCGATTCGAACGTCACCGTGACTGTTTCAGCCCGGGTGTCCACCTTCACATCGGCCACGCCCGGCACCTTCTCCAGCGCCTTCCTGATGGTGATGCCGCAGGCGGGACAGGTCATGTTCTCAGCATCGAGCATCACTACGGTTGCGGGCGTCGCAAGAGCGGCACCGACCGACAGAGCAGCCACCAGGGCCAGTATCCACTTGTGCATCGCGCCTCCTACAGAATCCAGACGATGTAATAGGGAAACAGCAGCAACAGGACGATGAGGGCTGTCGCCAACCAGAGCCAACGTCGCCTGCGTCGCAGAGCGTCCGGGGCGATGCAACTGCCATCCACACCGCACCGTGCCGCCGGTCGATACAGCATCCAAAACGCCACGGCCAAGGACAGTACGGCGGCGGCGCTGAACCAGGGCCTCAAGGGATCGAGAGCTGTCAGGGTGCCGATCCAGGCGCCACTGATGCCCAGCAGGACCAGCACCAGCGGCACGACGCAGCAGACCGATGCGCCAATGGCGGCGATGCTCGCGCCAACGATGGCTGGAACAGACGATTTGGCCGGGGTTGTTTGCATCAGAGCATACTAGCCTCTGTACCTAGGTACGGAGTCAAGCCGTGCGTCCGAACACGTTTACGATCAGCCGGCTGGCGGCGGCGGCCGATGTGCACGTCGAAACCGTGCGCTACTACCAGCGGCGTAGGCTGCTGCGTCAACCCGAGCGACCCATAGGAGGCGTGCGTCGTTACGACGAAAACGATGTCAATCGGCTTCAGTTCATCCGGCGCGCTCAGATGATGGGATTCAGCCTCGACGAGATCGCTGGCCTGCTAGAGATCACAGGCGAAGGTTCTTGCGAGCAGACCCGTCAGCTGACCGAGCGAAAGCTCGTCGATGTCCGTCTACGAATCCGCGAGCTGCGACAGCTGGAGAGGGATCTCGAACAGAAAATAGCGCGGTGCGCCCAAGTGCCGGCGGGAGAGTGCTGCCCAACCCTCGATTTTCTGGAGCGGCCAATAAAGCCAGCTGCGACAGGCAGTTAGCTCACTTTCGGCCCGTTTTTACACGAATCCCTGCCGACCCTCTAGACCGCCTGCCGGTAGGCATTCACGTCGTCGAAGTTGCGCAGCGCCTGGATGCCACCGGCCGTGGCGCAGGCACCGATGGTGATCAGCATGCGCGATGCGGCGCGCACCTGCTGGATGCGTGCCGCGTCATGAGGGGTGGTGATGGAGCCTTCCACCAGGGAAATGTCGTAGGGACCCGGCTGGATGTCACTGGAGGCCTCCGGGAAGTTGGCGAACTGCACCCGCTCCCCAAGCGCCAACAATTCATCCTCGCAATCCAGCAGGCTCAACTGACAGCCGTCGCAGGAGGCGAACTTCCAGACCGCCAGACGTGGCGCTTGCCCTGTCATGTCACAACTCCCGCACGTCGAAGAGATCAGCCACCCGGTCGAAGCGCAGCACCGGGCCGTCCCGGCACAGGATGTAGCGTCCCCATTGGCAGTGGCCGCAAGTGCCCACTCCGCACTGCATGTTGCGCTCCATCGAGATATGGATACGGTCCTCGGACACACCGCGTCTTTGCAGTGCCAGCAAGGCGTAGCGCATCATCGCCTCCGGACCGCAGAGAAAAGCCACGGCATCGGCTGGATCGAAACCGCCGCGCTGCACCAGTTTGGGGACCACCCCCACATGTCCGCGCCAGGCGGGTCCGCCGCGATCCACGATCACCTCCACCACCAGATGGGGCCGACGCGACCAGGCAATGACGTCGTCGCGAAACAGCTCGCTCGCTGGATCGCGACAGCCGATCAGCAGGAACACCCGGCGGAAGGCCTCGCGATGGCGCATGGCATAGCAGACCACCGGCCGCAATGGCGCGAGGCCAATGCCGCCCGCCACCAGCACCAGGTCGCGCCCAAAGGCGGCCTCTAGGGGCCAGGCCGTACCAAAGGGACCGCGCATCCCCACCACCTCCCCTTCCCGCAGGGTCTGCATGGCCCGCGTCACGCGACCCACGGCGCGCAGGGTGTGCATCACACTGCCCGATTCCTCCGGATCGCCGCTGATGGAGATGGGCACCTCACCGACGCCTAAGACGTAGAGCATATTGAACTGGCCCGGCCGAAACGGCGGCACTTCTCCGGCTTCGGGTTGCAGCTGCCACGTAAACACCGAGCCGTCCGACGTCTCGTCCCGACGGGAGACGATTCGCCAGGGCGCGGGCATCAGAACATCATCCGGGACAGGCATGGCATTCGGATCCTCAAGGCTATCCATAGAGATCCGAAAGCTGCATGCGGGTGGCTTTAAGCCGCTGGGCAACCACCGCCAGCAAACCCCGGGTGATGGCATAACCCACCGCGCTGTCGGCGTCCATGGCGCTGCGCAGGCAAGCGGCGTCCAGCGCCAGCACCTGGGTGGGGACCCGGGCCACGGCATCGAAATGCCAGCGATGGGGGGGCAGGAACCACGACCAGCCGACCGCTTCCCCCGCGCTCAGGGTTTCCAGTGGGGCATGGCCGGTGGCGGCCCCGGCGATCTTGATTTCCACCTGGCCAGCCTCGATCAGATAGAAGGTCTTGGCCGGTGCATTCTGGCGCAGCAGGTACTCATTCTCGCCAAACCGGACCTCATGGACACAGGCAGCCAAGCGCTCGCGCACCGCAGGCATCATGTCGGCACAGAAGGGATGTCGGGCAAGGCGTTCAGGGATGTCCATGGTCGCTCTCCGAAGCAGCATCGGGATAAGGTGCCGGCGTGGCCCGCAGGGCAGCAATTTCGGCTGTGATATCGATGCCCACCGGGCACCAACTGATGCAACGCCCGCAACCCACACAACCCGAGCTGTCGAACTGGTCGTGCCAACTGGCCAGCTTGTGGGTCAGCCATTGCCGATAGCGCGAGGCAATGCTGCCGCGCACGCTGCCGCCAGGCAGGTGGGAAAACTCGGGATTGAAACAGGACTCCCACTCCCGGCTGCGTTCTGCGACCGCATCCTCCAGATCGGCCTGATCCACCGTCCGGGTGCAGTAGCAGGTCGGGCAGACCGCCGTGCAATTGCCACAGGCCAGACAGCGCGATTCCAGCGTCTCCCAGTGAGGATCTTCCAACTTTTCATCAAGCAGTTCGTGCAGGCCGGCCGGGTCCATGCGACTGGCCATCTGGGCGCGGGTAGACGCCCAGACGGCTGCAGCCGCCTCCCGATCCGCTGACTGCGCCGGGAGCATCTGCAGGTGACTCAACAGCTTGGCGCCTTGATCTGAACCGGATTCCACATACCAGCCCACGTTGCCATCGGAATCCAGGATTTCGGTGAGCGCGAGATCGAAGCCCGTTTCGGCGCGTGGACCGGTCCCCATGTCGGCGCAAAAACAGGTGCCGCCTGCGCGCCCGCATTGCACGGCGACGATAAACAGCCCCGCCCGACGCGCCTGATAAGCGTGGTCGGCTTGGGTGCCGGTCCCCAGGACGCGGTCCTGGATCGCCAGGGCCGCCAGCTCACAGGCCCGCGCACCGATCAAGGCGAGCCGGCGGGGTTCTGCAGTCAGGGAATCGAAGCGCAGCGTCCCCTCAGGGGTACGCGTGACGCGGAACAAGGATTCGCGGGGGGGGTGCAGGAAGCGCTTCCAGCTATGCGCACCCACCGTGTGGTCAAACAGCCGGGGATCGCCCGCTTGGCGATGGAGGCGGTAGCTGCCTGGCGCCTGCTCATCGCGCCAGCCCTGTGGCAGGGAGGCAACACCGGCGAGGACGTCATAGATGATGGCGCCGTCGCGTACCGTGGGGCCCACCAAAGTACGGCCTTCGGCTTTCAGAGCCTCGAACAAGCGTTCCAGCCCAGGCCGATCCAGCATCGCCTCCCGCGCTCCCGTCATCATCCCTCCCTGCCGCAGGCCCTGTATGGCGCCATTCTGGTGCTCTCCAGGACTGCGAGGCTTGATTCAAATCAAAGCGAGCGGATTCGATGGTGGTCCGAGCGAGGTCAAAGCACAAGTGACCTCTGGATGACACAGTGTGATGCGCCAGGTAATTGACACCTAAAAAATCGATCAGTCATTTTTCTTGAAGTGACTGATCATGCGGCGCCGCTTGTTCAACTGACGAGTGGTTAGTGGGTTGGGGCGACCTTCAAAAGGGTTTTCGCCTGATTTGAATTCAACTCGCATCGGCGTACCGAAAAGCCCCAGGGATTTTCTGAAGTAATTTATCAAATAGCGCTTGTAAGTATCTGGAACGGAATCTGTTTGATTGCCATGGATCACGATCACTGGCGGTTGCCGACCGCCCTGATGGGCATAGCGCAGTTTGATCCGCCGACCCCGCACCAAGGGAGGCTGGTGCACCGTGACCGCCTCCTGCAACAAACGGCTGAGCTGGGGCGTCGACAGATCGGCACGGCCTGCGGCGTGGGCAGCCTGGAGCGACTCGAACACACCGCCCACCCCGGAACCGTGCAGCGCCGAAATGAAATGAGTACGGGCAAAATCAGCGAAGGGCAGGCGCCGAGCCAGTTCCGCGCGGATACGCTCACGCGCGCCGTGAGACAGCCCATCCCATTTGTTCACCGCCAGCACCAGTGCCCGACCCCGCTCGATCACCAGCCCCAGCAGACTGGCGTCCTGTTCCGTGATACCTTCCCGGCCATCGAACATGAACAACACCACATCCGCCGCATCAATGGCCTGCAAAGTCTTGACGATACTGAACTTTTCGATGACCTGATCAACCCGTGCGCGGCGCCGGATTCCTGCCGTATCCACCAGCACATAATCCTGACCGTCGCGCGCAAACGGCACCGCGATCGCGTCCCGCGTGGTTCCCGGGGTTTCCGAGGCCACCAGCCGCTCCTCGCCCAGAATGCGGTTGATGAGGGTGGATTTACCCACATTGGGGCGGCCGACCACGGCGACCCGGATGGCCGTATCCGATTCCTCGCGAGGTTCTTCCAGCGACCTGGGCAGGATCGCACAAACCTCCTCCATCAGCTTCGCCACGCCCTGGCCATGGGCTGCGGAAAGCGCATGGACCGTGCCCATGCCGAGGGTGACGAAATCGGCGGCTGCCGCTTCCGGAGCCAGGCCTTCGCTCTTGTTGGCCACCAGGAACACCGGCTTGCCACTGCGGCGGACCCACTGCGTCAACACCTCATCCTGGGCACTCAATCCCTCGCGAGCGTCCACCAGAAACAAGACCGCATCGGCCTCATCCAACGCCCGGCGTGCCTGATCGGCGCTCAGGGCATCCAGTCCCTCGGCCTCACCGGACAGTCCGCCGGTATCGACCACCACATAAGGCGTCGGACCCATCCGGCCATAGCCATACTGGCGGTCGCGCGTGAGCCCCGGAAAATCGGCGACCAAGGCATCCCGACTGCGCGTCAAACGGTTGAACAGGGTGGATTTACCCACATTGGGGCGGCCCAGAAGCGCCACCACCGGCAGCATCGGAACCAGGGGTTCCTCAACCACGCCGAATCCGAAGGGCGGCCAGCCGCCCTCCCCGGCCCTGGATCACCACGACGCCATTACCAGTCGCCAGCGGTCGGGCACTGATGCCTTGACGATCCACGCGATCCTGAGCCATCACCTGCCCGGTTTCCCGGTCCAGCCAGAACACATAGCCTTCCGCATCGGCGACCACCAATCGGTTCTCCGACAAGGCCGGCGCGGTGAGATCACGCCTGAGCAGTGCTTCCTGGGTCCACAGCGGATTGCCCGTCTTGAGTTCCAACGCGCTGATGCGGGACTTGTCATCGACCTGATAGATCTCCTCGCGGCTTGCCACCAGGCTTTGATAGGACGATGTGGGACGATCCCAGACCCGCCGACCCGTGCGCAGATCAAAACCCGCGGCCTTGCCCTGGAAGGTCACCACGAACAATCCCCCCGCGAGCACTGCGGGATCGCCGTCCACGTCCACCAGCCGCTCCACTTCCGAACGGCCGGCGGGAACAGCCACGGTTTCTTCCCAGGCCAGCCGGCCATCCGTCAGGCGCAGGGCGATCACCTTGCCGTTGTCCAGGCCGACCATGGCAAAGCCATTTTCCAGCAATGGGGCGCCCGTCCCGCGCAGGGTGAGCGAAGGCACGGTGCTCTCATAGACCCAGCGGCTGCTGCCGTCGGCCAGATTCAAGCCCGTGACGCGCCCGTCCAGCGTGCGCACCACCACCACCCCCTGATCGCCACGAGGCGTGGCCAGCACCTCGCCACTCATCTGGCGGCGCCAGCGCACACTGCCATCGTTGGCAGCCAGAGCCAGAACTTCCCCATCCAGGGTGCCCAGCAACAGGGTGTCTTCGGTCCAGGACGGCCCGGCAGAAATGCGGGTGCCCGTCTTCACGGCCCACAGCTGCTTGCCGCCGTTCAAGGCCACCGCCACCACATGGCCGTCGGCGCTGGCCGCAAACACGCGATCACCGCCGATAGCCGGTGCCAGATAGGGGAAGCGTTCCTCGCTCTTGCCGCCTACATCCAGCGACCACAGCGACTCGACGGACAGTGGGCTGTCGATCTTGGGCAAGGGTGCGGGCGGTTCCACCGGTTTGCTCAACCAATTCAAGCGTCCGCAGGCACTGAGTCCCAGCATCAGCACAATCATCAGCCAGAAACGCGCTTTCACGATGCTTCCCCCCCCAAATCCTTGAGTTTCAGGCTAATCAGACGATCATCCATTTTTGCATCGACGGCAGCCTGCCGCGCAGCCCGATAGGCCTCACGGGCCTCATCCAGACGCCCCAGCAGGCGCAGGGCGTCGCCCTTCACCTCATCCGAAAAGGCGGCGAATGGGGAATCCCGATCGATGCTCTTGAGCGTTTCCAAGGCCTGCTCGGATTTTTCCTGAGCGATCTGCACCTGGGCCTGTCGCACCCGCGCCAGATGGGCCAACGGGTCGCTTTTCGCCAATTTCTGGGCGCGCTGCAAGGCATCAAGGGCCGCGTCCAGATCTCCCTTGTTCACCGCGCGATGTGCCACCTCGAACTCCGCCAGGACAGCATACGGCGAACTGGAGAACCGCTCGCGCAAGGTGTTCTCTAGCGCCAGGATGGACTGGGCATCGTCGCGCGCGACAGCAACTTTCATCTGCTCATAGTATTCGGAGGCCTGCCGGGCCTGGCTGCTCTGGTGATTCTGATAGAACCGCCATCCCCCAATGAGGGCCAAGCCAAACAGCACCCCCGCCAGCAAATAATTGCCATAGTCCTGCCACCAGCCCTTGAGCCGGTCGAAGTCATCTTCACCATCTTGCTGCGCCAAAACTGCCGCTCCTTGCTAAAACACTCGATTCTATCTGGCAATTACCGGCCCGCGCCAAGACCCTGTTGCGCCAACCATTGCGCCAGGTCCGACAGCGGAACGCTGCTCTGGGCTTGCTCCTCCCGCAAAGGCTTGACCTGGACATTGCCGGCAGCCCATTCCTGCTCCCCCAGAATCAAGGCGAAGCGCGCGCCGCTGCGATCGGCTCGCCTGAGCTGAGCCTTGAAACTCCCTCCACCGCAATGCTGGATCACGCGCAGACCGCTGCTGTTACGCAATTGCTCCGCCAGTTGCAGGGCTGAGGGGGCCAAGCCGGCGCCCGCCCAGACCAGATAGCAGTCCGGCGCAAGTGATGTTGGAGCAATCCCGGCATCTTCCAGCAGGGCCACCACCCGTTCCATACCCAGGGCAAACCCGACCGCCGGCGTTTCGCGCCCACCCAACCGAGCGACCAGGCCGTCGTAGCGGCCACCCGAACAAACCGCGTCCTGCGCCCCCAAGCGGTCCGTGATCCACTCGAATACAGTGTGGGTGTAGTAATCCAGGCCCCGCACCAGACGCGGATTATGGGTGTAAGCCACGCCGGCCGCATCCAGAAGACCGCAAAGCCCCTCGAAATGGGCCCGGGAGGCCGCATCGAGACTATCTGGCAAGCTGGGAGCCCCGGCAATCAAATTCGCCATCGCTGCATTCTTGCTGTCCAGGATGCGCAGGGGATTGGTGTGCAGGCGGCGCTGGCTGTCCTCATCCAGACTCCGCTCATGCTGACTGAAATAAGCGACCAGGCGTTCACGATAAGCGGTTCGGCTCTGCGGCGTCCCGAGACTGTTGATCTGCAGGCTAACGGTCGAAAGGCCCAGCGTCTCCCACAGCCGCGCACTGAGCACGATTTGTTCGGCATCGACGTCCGGACCGGGCATGCCGAAGGCTTCCACCCCGATCTGGTGGAATTGACGGTAGCGGCCTTTCTGGGGTCGTTCATGACGAAACATCGGGCCGGCATACCAGACCCGTTGCGTTGCCCCTTCCTGAGCCAGCAGGCCATTCTCGATCATGGCCCGCACGCAGCCGGCAGTGCCTTCCGGGCGCAGACTCAGGCTGTCTCCACTGCGGTCGGTGAAGGTGTACATCTCCTTTTCGACGATATCCGTCACCTCGCCGATGGAGCGTTGAAACAAGGCGGTACGCTCGACCAGCGGCAGGCGGATTTCCTGGTAGCCACGCGCTGCCAGCAGTCCCGTAGCCGCTGCTTCCAGATCACGCCAGCGCGGCGTCAAATCCGGCAAAATATCGTTCATGCCGCGCACGGCGGTCAAAGCAGTCAACTGCGGTTTTCCTTGGATTCGCGGGGATGGAATGGCGTCAATCAGAAGGTGCGATGCATCTCATTGGGGACGCTCCAACTTGAAGCGGGCCACCGTGGAATTGCCAACCAAGTCGGTAATAGGGACAGCCTGTCCATCAATCTCCACCGCCACGCCCGGGGCATAGCCCAGATAGAATGCAAAAGGCGGGTCGCCGCTCACTTCCTGTTCACTGCCCGCCTTGGCGAGGCGGTAGATCAACTGTCGGCCGCGAGCATCGCGCACCTCGGTCCAGCAATCTTCCTGATAGCGAATCTTGAGGACGGCCGTGCGCTGCACTGGCAAGCCTTCATCAGGGGCGTCATCAGGCTTGCCTGCCACTGCGGATTGAGCGGCGTCCGTAACAGGAGCGGGATCGGATTCAGCCGCCTGCCGCGAATCAATCACCGGCAGAGACGGTGGGACAGTCTCCACCGGCTCGGCTTCGCCTGGAGCGCGTGCATCCTCCGTCGCCACCTGCTCATCGGCTGGTGTTTCCGTTGGGGATATCGCTTGCGCCTCGGCAAGACCTTCCGATGCCGGATCCGCAGTCACGGCGGGATCCTGCATCGACTCGCTCTCTTCGACCGCAAGAACAGGTACTGGCGTGGGATCCGGTTGCAGCCACCAGAACATCACGGCACCCAAGACCACGAGCAACAAGATGGCCGAGGCAAGCTGACGCCCGCGCCCGACGTCGCTGAGATCCGTAGTGCTCCGCTTGCGCGCAGGGATCATCTGGAGTGGATCAGTGGTCGGCACCCAGGATTCGAAATCGCGCACCAAGGCCGTCTCGTCCAGCCCAACCAAGGCCGCATAGCTGCGTAAATAACCTTTGATGAACAAGGGCGGTGGCAAGCCGGCCAGATCTTCCGACTCAATCGCCTCCACCATGCGCGGGGAAAGCCGCAGCGCATCAGCGACATCCTGGCGATCCAGGCCACGCGCTTCCCGCGCGGCCCGCAACAAAGCGCCGAACCCGTCTGGCCGGGGGGAGGCGTCATTTTTGGAATTGGCGTCAGGGGCTGGAGGCGTCATCGCCATACTCCTTCTTCAACCGGACTGCCAAACGCTCGGCAGCGGCGGTATTGCCAGCAGCCGACTCGATACGATAGGCCAGGCTCAGCGAATCCCGCTCCGGCGCAGTCAGTTGATGATAACGCTCCAGATAACCACGGGCCGCCGCATACTGGCCTTCTTCAAAAGCCAGGCTGGCCCGTTCGCGCCAGGCCTGCGCAAAACGGGGGTCAATCTCGATCGCCTGGTCCAGATACGCCTTGGCCTTGGGCAGATCAGGCAGCTTGCGGATGCAAAGAGCCGCATTGGTATAGGCAAAGGCGGGAGTTCTATAGGTCGGATCAGCCAGGGCTGCGAGAAATTCTGATTCCGCAGCCCGCGCTTTGCCCTGGGCGCAAAGGAAAGCGCCGTAGTTGTTATGAGCGGCTCCTGGATTTTTGGCCAGGGCGATGGCGCGCCGGTAATGCACGTCGGCCTTGGCACGCTGGCCGAGCCGGGCATAGGTTTCAGCCAAGCCCAGGTATGCCTCCGAGGAGTCTTGATCCAGTTCCAGTGCGCGTTGAAATTTCTCAATGGCAACGGCGTATTGCCCGTTCTCGAGATAACCGTAGCCAAGCTGGAGGGTGTAGTGCAAGGCATCCGTGCTGTTCCCTTTCGGCGCCGCCTTCCCGGCACAGCCCACCACCAGCAGGCTGGCAAAGACCAGCGCCAGCCAGCCAGCCCAGCGCTTCATCGGGCCGCCTCGACATGGCTTTCCAGCCGGCGCAGGCGATTCATGACCTGCCCGGCCAATTGCCCGCAGGCGGCATCGATGTCATCGCCCCGGGTGCGGCGCACGGTGACGATATAGCCGCGGTTGAGCAGCAACTCCTGGAACCGGCTTACTGCCGCAGCCGAGGAGCGCCGATAGGGTGTTCCGGGGAATGGATTGAACGGGATCAGATTGATCTTGGCCGGCACATCCGCCAGCAGTTCCGCGAGGCGGGCCGCTTGGACCGAACTGTCGTTGATGCCATCGAGCATCACGTATTCAAAAGTGATGTGGCTGCGGGCGCTCTTGCCCGCCATGTAGCGCCGACAGGCCGCCAGCAATTCCGCAATGGGGTATTTGCGGTTGATCGGCACCAGTTCATCCCGCAGGACGTCATCCGGCGCATGCAGGGAAACCGCCAGCGCCACGTCGCATTGCGCCTTGAGTCGGTCAATGGCGGGCACGATGCCGGATGTGCTCACCGTGACGCGACGCTTGGACAGCCCATAACTCATGTCGTCCAACATGATGTTGAGCGCGGGCAGCAACGCGGGCAGGTTCAACAGGGGTTCGCCCATACCCATCATGACCACGTTGCTGATGATGCGCTCGCCATCGGGCGCATGACCCAAGGCGCGGTTGGCCACCCAGACCTGGGCAATGATCTCGGTGGCGGTCAAGTTGCGGTTGAACCCTTGATGGCCGGTCGCGCAAAACGTGCAGGCCATGGCGCAACCCACCTGCGAGGAAACACATAGGGTGCCGCGATTCTGCTCGGGGATGAACACCGTTTCGACGGCGTTGCCGCCATCGACCCGCAGCAGCCATTTGCGTGTCCCATCCGCGGATTGCTGGTCCAGCAGCACCTCGGGCGGCCGGATCTCGGCCACCGCCGCCAGCCGACTCCGCAACGGTTTGGCCAGATTGGTCATGCAGTCGAAATCGGCCTCGCCGCGCTGATGGATCCACTGCATGATCTGCTGAGCACGAAAAGGCCTTTCTCCCAGCTCAGCGAAAAAGGATGTCAGACCCTCCCGATCCAAGCCAAACAAGGCGGTTTTATCTGACATCCGTATTTCCCATGTGCCCTGACCCGCCTCAGGCGCGGGGACAAAGAGCCAGGCCGCTGAAGAAAAAGCGAATTTCCTCGGCCGCCGTGTCGGCGCCGTCGGAGCCGTGGACGGCATTGGCATCGATGCTGTCGGCAAAATCGGCGCGGATGGTGCCCGGCTCGGCTTTCTTGGGATCCGTCGCCCCCATCAGGGCGCGATTTTTCGCGACGGCGTCCGGACCTTCCAGGACTTGGATCATCACCGGCCCCGAAATCATGAAATTCACCAGATCGCGGAAAAAGGGCCGCTCACGATGGACGGCATAGAAACCTTCGGCCTGGGCCGCGCTGAGCTGCATCATGCGCGCCGCGATGACTTTCAGTCCCGCCTGTTCGAAGCGGGTATAGATCTGACCCACCACGTTCTTGGCAACGGCATCGGGCTTGATGATGGACAGGGTACGTTCGACAGGCATCAAAGATTCTCCGGAGGATTGGGAAAAACGCAGGATACAGGGTTTGATCGGCAACAACCGAAGGAGCGGACACCGCGCCCAAAGTCGCCTAGTTTAGCCTTGCCGCCCTCGGCGGCCAAGCGCTCAGAAGGTGACGCTTTCCCCGCAACCGCAGTTTTCCTTGACATTCGGATTGTGAAACTTGAATGCGGCATGGAGTCCTTCGCGCGCATAATCCAGTGACATCCCTTCTAGCAGGGGCAGGATGTCGCGGTTAACCACCACGCTGACCCCATGCTGCTCGAATACTTCATCATCGGGCGCCACCGCATCCGCATAGTCCACCACATAGGACCAGCCGGAGCAGCCCGTGCGCTTGAGTCCCAGACGCAGGCCCAAGCCGGATCCGCGGCGCTGCAATTGCTGCCGCACCTGCTTGGCTGCCGTTTCCGTCAGGGTAATGGCCATCTCAATTTCCCTCTGTCCGTTAACCGAATTCCCCATCATCCCCCTGTGTCCCTGCGTTGTCATGGAAGTTCCCGATCTGCGCAGGAATCCACTGGACGAGGTTCGCACCGAGCATGGCAATGTGGATGTTCCCACTGCAGGATCAGTCAAGCCGAGGAAGCCGTCAAGCGCAGAAAATGGACCATCAGGATCAGTCCCATCAACCCCGCCGCCAGCCCCGCAAGGGCGGTCCAACGGGCCTGTTGAAGCATGTGCGCTTCGGATTTGATCGACAGGATAAAAGGCGTCCCGTCACTGGGCGCCGCAAGCCAGTCACTTTCGGGCTGGCGCGCCGCCTCCTCATGCGCCGTTTCGGTCTCCGCGCGCGCGGCTTCGCGGGCCATGTCCCATTCAGCCAAGTCAACCTGGCCATCACCATTGCGGTCGAAACGCGCGCGCAAGGTGTCCGGATCGCGCTTCCATTCCGCCAATCGCCGGATCAACTGCGCGCGGGCATCCTGCCCATCCTGCGCGCGACGGGTGCGAAATTCCCCCAATACATAAATTTCCTGCCCCGACGGCAGTAATTTTTCCGTATAGCGGTAGGGCGTATCGGCAAGCCAGCCCCACCAGCTGGTGGGTGGCCCCGAGCGCGGCCACGGGGTCGATCCGTACCAGATCCTGACTTGAGCCGTCACTTGCGCACCATCGGGCCGAACCATACAGACGCCGGAGCCATCATCCAGCAAGAAGGGTACATCGCTGCGCCGCTGCGCCACGGTATTCCAGCGCCGACGCCCGCCACTATCGCTATCCCGTCGGGAAACTGTGCATTCCCACCACACCGCCGGCTGAGCCGTCATCGGCGAAACCAGATGTTCTTCCGGGGGAGGACGCACCCGCCCGACCAGCTCCACCACACCCTGGGCCGCGGAACGGATGCGCGCCGTGGGGGTATCGCGCACCCACCGGATACGTCGCAAGCTGGCATACCAGCCCCCGAACCCACCCAGGATGAGCATGGCCGCCAGGCCGAGGAGTTCGGGATCCACCATGATGTCGCTCAACTCCCGAACAGCGAACCCAGGGACACATCGGCCGTGTCCTCGGCGTCGAATTCAAGCAGATCAGCACTCTCAAAGCGGAAGAAGCGCGCCAGGATCACGTCGGGAAAGGTCTCGATGCGGATGTTGTTACGATTCACGCTGTCGTTGTAGAACTCGCGCCGATCGGCAATGGCATTTTCCAGCCCGGTAATGCGTTCGCGCAAATGCTGGAAGGACGCATCGGCCCGCAGCTCGGGGTATTGCTCAGCAACCGCGAACAACTGCCCCAGCCCGGTACGTAACAGGGATTCGGCGCCACTCAAAGCCGCCATGTCCTTCTTTTCCCGAGCCTGGCCCACTGCCGTGCGTGCGCTGATCACCCGCTCCAGGGTTTCCCGCTCGTGCTGCATGTAGCGACGGCAGGTTTCCACCAGTTTGGGTAGTTCATCATGACGCTGACGCAGCAGCACGTCGATATTCGACCAAGCCTTGGAGACGTTGTGCTTGAGCCGCACCAGGTTGTTGTAGATGACAATGACATAGATAATCCCCACCAGCGCTATCGCTGCCAGCACCACCCAGACAATCAGCGGATCCATAATGTACCTTCCCCCCAGGGCTGCGACTGGCCCCGCCCATGCATGAATTGACCCTGACCCGCCCGGATGACTGGCATCTGCACCTGCGGGATGGCGCCATGCTGACGGCCGTGCTCCCGGCGACGGCAACGGTGTTTGGCCGGGCGATTGTAATGCCCAACCTGCGTCTGCCCATCACCACCGTCGCGCAAGCCGCCGCCTATCGTGACCGGATTCTGGCCGCCTGTCCCCCGCACAGCGACTTCGTTCCCCTGATGACGCTGTACCTGACGGATGCCACCGCGCCAGCGGAATTGCGCCTGGCCCGGCAGTCAGGCTTCATCCACGGGGTCAAGCTCTATCCAGCGGGCGCCACGACCCATAGCGAAGCCGGTGTCACCCATATCGACCGGATCCTTCCGGCGCTTGAGACGCTGGCTGAAATCGGGTTGCCGCTGCTGGTCCATGGCGAGGTGACCGATCCCAGCGTGGATGTCTTCGACCGGGAGGCCCGCTACATCGACACGGTTCTGGGCCCGCTGCTGGAGCGCCTGCCCGGGCTCAAAGTCGTATTCGAGCACATCACCACCGCTCAGGCGGTCGACTTTGTGCGCAGTCATGCCCACGGACTGGCGGCAACCCTCACCCCTCAGCACCTGCTCTACAACCGCAATGCGCTGTTTCAAGGCGGGCTGCGACCCCATTATTACTGCCTGCCCGTGCTCAAGGCCGAACGCCACCGC
>Ga0073926_10000118_pt1 | contig 16766 bp, 11 predicted proteins | sample GWRWmT4_4Nov14_FD_70189 | JGI IMG/M metagenome (GOLD analysis project Ga0073926, IMG submission 70189) | Sand microcosm microbial communities from a hyporheic zone in Columbia River, Washington, USA - GW-RW T4_4-Nov-14 | ecosystem: Engineered > Artificial ecosystem > Sand microcosm >...
GAACGCGGCCGTCTTGCCGCTGCCCGTCATGGCCTGGGCGATGACATCCTGCCCGGCCAGCAGCGCGGGCAGGCTTTGGGCCTGCACCGGCGTCATGGCGTCGTAGCCCAGCTCGCTCAGCGTGGTGAGCAGTTCCGGCGCGAGCGGGAGGGTGGAAAAGGCGGCGGGAGTCGATGGCACGGCAAGGAAATCCGAGAAAAGAAGGCGCTATGGTACACCGGGGTGGCTGCCGCTATCGGTCGGGCTGGATCCGTCGTCGAGGCAAATAGGGAGCTGAAAGCTATCTTGGCTGACCTTGCCCCCGGTTCGCCCGTGGCGATGTCCGGGCCGTGCAGCACCGCGTAGCCGGCCGCATCGAGCCAGGCGAGGGCGGCGTCTTCGACGACGGATTCGGAAAAGCGCGCGTTCACGGCTACGGCACCGCGAGCATGTTCATCACCAGCCGGATCATCACGTCCTTGTCCTTCGGCGCCGACGCGGCCACCAGCAGCGCGAGCGCCGCGAGCCCCACGTCATTGACCACGGCCTCGCCGCCCCGGAACAGGCGGCCGTTGCGGTTCAGGAAGTCCACGAACAGGAAGGAGCCGATGCGCTTGTTGCCATCCGAAAAGGGGTGATTCTTGATCGTGAAGTACAGCAAATGCGCGGCCTTCGATTCGACCGTCGGATACGCCGGCTCCCCGAACACGCTCTGGTCGAGGTTGCCGAGCAGGGCGGCGAGCCCCTCTTCGCGCTCGCGACCGAACAGATCCGTGGCCTCGCCGCGCCCGATCAGGTCGGCCTTGAGTCGCCCGATCGCGGCGCGCGCCTCTTCCACGGCTGGCAAAACGCCACCCCGGTTCCCCTTCGGCTCTTCCAGCAAGCCTTCGTCATAGCGTTGCAGGAGCAGGAAGGTCTGCGTATAGCGGGCAATGACATCGACCAGCCCGCGCCCCTGGTCCGTGGTCAGCGCCTCGCCGGCCGCTGCCTTGCGCACGAGGGACAGCGCCGCTTCCAACTCGCGCGCGTTCTGCTCGAAGCGCTGCTGGTTGATCGTGTAGCCCCGCACCAGGTGCTCGCGCAGCGTTTGCGTGGCCCATTGGCGGAAGCGCACGCCGCGCCGTGAATTGACCCGGTAGCCCACCGAGATGATCGCGTCCAGGTTGTAGTGCTTGAGCTGACGTCGCACCTGCCGCTTGCCTTCCACACGAACTGCTAAGAAATCCTTAGTAGTTGCCGGCTCCTCCAGTTCACCATCGGCATAGACGTTTTTCAGATGCATCAGCACGTTCTCAGGCGTCGTCTCGAAAAGCTCCGACATCTGCCGCTGGGTCAGCCAGACCGTCTCCCGATCGAGCCGCACATCCACGCGGACCTCACCGTCTGGGGCCTCGTAGACGATCACTTCACCGCCCGGCGCTGCACTCATCATCCGGCCCTCCGCGCCTGCGCCCCGGCGATGGATCCGTCCTTGCGCCGGTACTCCACTGTTACGCCATTGACCGGCATCCGATGCAATGCACGGTTGCGCTCCACCGGCCCGTAGATTGGGGTCCCAACGTGAATCATTTCAGCGCACGCCATATCCACTTTCATCTCTGCCGTTCGCCCCAATCACAAACCAGGGTGGCTTCCGCAATATGCCTCCCGACCGGGTTAGCACTGGGAGTTCGTGATCGCGTACACCATGTCGCCGACATACCGCTTGAACGACTCGTTCTCGACGAACTGCTTGTAGACCTGTGTGTCGTCCTTGAGCAGGATCTGCATCGCCTTATACAGCGCCTGGTCGTGCGCCATGCGCGCGGTGTGCGGGGTGTTCTGCTTCGCATTCTGGTAGGCCGCGTCGGCGGCAACCTTCGGCGCGATGTCCTCGCGGATGCGTTTGGCCACCCGATCGGTGTCGGTGAACAGGGTGCCGAACCGCTCGTTGAAAGTCTTCAGGATGTTGCTCAGCCGGTCCAGCTCGGGCTCGCTCTTGCGCCCGCCGGCGTCGGTCGGCACCGGCTCGATCTCGGCGTCGTCGTCCGCCAGCGCGATCTTCATGGCCGCCTTCTTCTCGACGCGGTAGCTGTCCATGTCGATGGCTTCGAGGATGCCCTTGGCGAGATCCTCCTCCTTGGGCGCCGGCAGCTTGGGCGTGAGCAGGTCGAGGAAGATCGACAGTCTCTCCCACTCGGCGTTGCTGTACGGAATCACCGACGACAGGAAGGCGTAGGTGCGGCAGAACACCTTGGCCTTGCCCTTGAAGTCCACCTGGCCGTCCTCGTCGAGCTGCTCCACGTACACCGCCACACAGGCATCGAGGATCGGGTCGAGCTGGTCGCGGTCGGCGCCGCCGAGAAACAGCCCCACCACCTGGCGCACCTGCTCTGGCGAATAGACCTGCGCCGCATCCAACGCCCCCTTGAGGTCGTGCAGCTTGTTCGGATCGGTCTCGTCGGCGAGCAGCGTGGTGCGGTAGTAATCCTGGAAGGCGAAGGTGATCGCCTCGCTGTTGTTCTGGAAGTCGAGCACGAAGCAGTCGTGTTTCTGCGGGTGCGCGCGATTCAGCCGCGACAGCGTCTGCACCGCCTTGATGCCCGCCAGCGGCTTGTCCACGTACATCGTGTGCAGCAGCGGCTCGTCGTAGCCGGTCTGGAACTTGTCGGCGCAGATCAGGAAGCGGTACGGATCGGTCTGGATCTTGCCGGCGATGTCATTGCTCGGGAAGCCGTTGAGCGAGGCCTCGCTCACCTTCGCGCCGCCATACTCGTGTTCGCCAGAGAAGGCGACGATGGCCTGGTACGGACTCTTGCGCTCCGCCAGGTACGCCTTGAAGGCGTGGAAATACTGGATCGCCCGCTCGATGCCGCTGGTGACCACCATCGCGCGGGCCTCGCCGCCGATCTTGCCCGTGGCCACCACCTGCTCGTGGAAGTGGTCCACCATGATCTCGGCCTTGAGCCGGATCGCGTGGTCGTGGCTCTCCACGTAGCGGCGCAGCTTCTTCTTCGCCTTCTTGGTGTCGAACTCCGGGTCGTCCTCGGTCTTCTTGACCAACCTGTAGTAGCTGTCCACCGGCGTGTAGGCCTTGAGCACGTCGAGGATGAAGCCCTCCTCGACCGCCTGTTTCATGGTGTAGCTATGGAAGGGCCGGTGTTTGACTTTCCCCTCGGCGTCCGGCGGCAGCGGCTCGCCGAACATCTCCAGCGTCTTGTTTTTGGGCGTGGCGGTGAAGGCGAAGTAGCTGGCGTTGGTCAGCATCTTGCGCGCCGCCATGCGCTGCTCCAGCGCGGCGTTCACCGTGTCCTCGGGGTCGGGTCCGGCGTCTTCGTCCCCCGCGCCTTCCTGACCCGCCGCGCCGAGCGCCTGGCTCATCGCCGCCGAGGTCTTGCCGCCCTGGCTGGAGTGCGCCTCGTCGATGACGATGGCGAAGGTCTTGCCGGCATCCAGCGCGATCTCGTCGAGGATGAACGGGAACTTCTGCACCGTCGAGACGATGATCTTCTTCCCCTCCTGGATGAACCGGCGCAGGTCGCCGGAGCGCTCGGCGTGGCCCACGGTCGCGCCCACCTGCATGAACTGCTTGATGGTCGCCTGGATCTGGCTATCGAGGATGCGCCGGTCGGTCACCACGATGACCGAGTCGAAGACCTCGCCGGGCGCCGCATCGCCGTCGCGCTTGAGGCCGATCAGCTGGTGCGCGAGCCAGGCGATGGAGTTCGACTTGCCGCTGCCCGCCGAGTGCTGGATCAGGTAGCGCTTGCCTGCGCCGTGGGCGCGCACATCGGCCAGCGCCTGGCGCACCAGGCTCAGCTGGTGGTAGCGCGGCCAAACCTGCCGGCGCTTCTTCCGGCCGGTGCGCGGGTCCTTCTCCTCGACGATCTGCGCGTAGTTTTCGAGGATGTCGGTCAGCCCCGCCGGCGTGAGCACTTCCTTCCACAGGTAGTCGGTCTTGAGGCCCTGCGGGTTGGGCGGGTTGCCCGCGCCGTCGTTGTGGCCCTTGTTGAAGGGCAGGAACCACGAGCCCTTGCCGCGCAGCTCGGTGCACATGCGCACCTCGCTGTCGTCCACCGCGAAATGCACCACGCAGCGACCGAACTCGAACAGCCGCTCGCGCGGGTCGCGGTCGCGTTTGTACTGCTGGACGGCGTCCTCGACTGTCTGCTTGGTGAGGCTGTTCTTCAGCTCGAAGGTGGCGATCGGCAGGCCGTTGATGGACAGACACAGGTCGAGCGCCCGGCGCGTCTCGTCCATGCTGTAGGCGAGCTGGCGCGTGATCGAGAAGCGGTTCTGCGCGTGCAACTTCTCGGCCCTGGCGTTGCCCGGCGAGGGCGTGCCGTAGAACAGGTCGAAGTGCAGCGGCCCGTGCGCCACGCCCTTGCGCAGCACGTCGATTACCCCGCGTTTGCCGATCTCGCCGGAGAGGCGGGCGAGGAACTTCAGGCGGTTGATGTCCCTGGCGTCGTTCGCGTCGGCCAGCGCCAGCTTCCTGAACGCCTCGGGCTGGGTGGCGCGCAGGAAGGCGAACAGCTGCGGCACGTCGAGCGCGTGGGCGCGGTCGTAGTCCTGCGGGCTGCCGGCGGTGTAGCCGGTGCCACCGTAGGCCGGCGGCCGCTCGGCGACCCTGTTCGGAGCCACGGCGAGTCCGTCCGTGCCGGTCATGTGCCGCACGATCAGGGTTTCCAGGCCCTTCTCGCTGGTGTCGGTGGTCAAACGCTTGCTCCCGCAGGCTCGATCAAGTACCCATCAACTAAGCCAACCCTTGTCATCCCATTGATCTGTCAACAGAAAGTATCCGGCTTGCTACCTGTTCGGCCGATGCCATCAACAACCCATCAACCAAACACCCGGGCCACATCCGGCCGAGCGCTGCCACCCACCCAGCCCTTGCGCGTCAGGCAATCCACGGCAATGCCGATCTGGCGCGGCGTGAACTGCCGCTTGCGTTCATTCCAGGCGTAGGTGCGCTCGACGACCTCGTCCAGGCTCGCCGCGCCCTGGCGTGTCATCACCCAATGGACCGTCGCCAGCAGTTCCAGCCCGAACGGCGTTTCGAAGCCCTCCACCAGCTTCGCCACGCGCTCGAAGCGCGCCCGCGTTTCGGCATCGGCCGCCAGAAATGCCTCGGCGTCTTCCGCTGCGCCGGGCACCAGTTGCAGTTGCTTGTCCGGCGCGTCACCGCCATCGGCATAACCCGAGATCAGATGTCCCTCGACCTCGCGCAGCACATGCCGCAGGTTTTCCGCATACGGCCCATAGGGCGCCTGCGTATAGCGCAAGCGCAGGGGCTGCCCGGCCTCCTGCATGAAGTACATCAGCTTGTGCGCTTCCAGCAGCGTCACGAAAGGGTCCAGCAGGCCGCGCAGGTAGCGGTTCAACAGCTCCACCAGCGCGGCGCGCCCCGGCGTCATCTTCGGCACTTCGCGTTGGTGCGGGATCGTGTCGGTAGCGGGCGCGCCGCCGGGCTCGAACACCATCACGCGCACATCCTCCAACTCGCGCAGCGCCGCCTCGATCCGCGGCCGCACCTGCGCCCAGTCCAGCCCGCCCAGGCCACTGCCCAGCGGCGGAATGGCGATGGACCGGATGCCGCGCTCGCGGATGGTGGCCACCAGCGCCACCAGGCCGGACTCGATGTCTTCCATGCGGCTCTTGCCGCGCCAGTGGCGCTTGGTGGGGAAATTGATGATGTAGCGCGGTGGCGTCAGCTCGCCGGTGTCGAACACGAACATGCGACCCGGCTGCACCTCCTGCCGCTTACAGGCGGCGGCATAGGCCTTGAAGTTTGCCGGGAACATGCGCTTGAACTGCAGGGCGATACCGCGCCCCATCACGCCCACACAGTTCACCGTGTTGACCAGGGCCTCGGCCTCGCACTTCAGAATGTCGCCTTGGGTGTACTCGATCATGTTCGCGCACTCATTCAGTAGTACCACTCCGGCCGCCGCTCGACCGGTGGGCGATGTCCCGCCGACGGCAGCGCATTCATCGCCAAACCATAGGTGGATGCAGACTTTACGCCGATGCGTTCCACCAAATGCCAGGGAAAGGCGCGTTCCACAAGGAACTCGGCCTGCTTGCCCTCTTTAAAGTTCCTCCAATCACCGGCCTGCACTGCGGTCCAGTTGATCTCGCCCAACTCGGCAAGATCACAGCGATCCTCGAAGTAGTACGCGCCCGCATTCGACAGCGTGAACGCCCAGCGCAGGCCCTGCTGCTGCGCCCATTGCACCACGGCGTGCAGGTCCGCCTCCAGATGCAGCATCGGCTCCTGGCCACCGCGATACGTCAGCTCGGGATGGTTGGCCCGGTGGATCAAGAACAGCATGACCGATCGTGGGCAGAAATAGAACGGCACGCAGTCGCCCACGAACAGCTCGGGGTGGCTGGTCAGCCGCAGCTCGTTCAGTCGGCGCTGCTTGATGCTGCTCATGCCGATCGTCGTGCCCAACTCGGTGCCCTGCGACGCGCGGCGCAATACCTAGCGATCACTCCACAGGTGCCCATCGGCCACGATGGAGCGCAGCCGATCCACATGCACGATGTGGTAGAGCTTGGGCTGCGCCGGGACGGTCATGCCTCAATTTCCTCGGCTTCGCTTTCGATTTCGCCGCCCAGGTCGGCGTCGTCCTCGACTGTTTCGAGGGGCGCTTCGTCGGGCAGCCGCGCCGCCGCCTCGCGCACATCGAGCTTGCCGGTAACCACATCGGCGACGAGGCGGGTGCGGTATTCGCGGAGGAGCTCGATTTCGCGTTCGAGGCGGGAGCGAGTCGCGTCCAACGTGCTCGTTTCGATCCGAATACGATTCAGCAGGGCTGCTTGCTCAACTAGGGATGGAATCGGAACCTTGAAGCGTTTGATGTCCTCGCAAGTGAGTGCGCCTTTGGTGCTGCCTGAGTCATCACTGATCGCACGAAGCTGCGCATAGGCTGCGCTAAGCAACAGGTGAAGAAACGCCGGGCTCACCACCGGTACGCGGGGCGTGATGTATGCAACGTGCTGATTAATAGTCGCCTCTATGGACAGCACAGCCGCCATTCCACGTGTCTTGCCCTGACCAGTAATCGCGACCAGAACGCTACCAGCAGGCACTCGGGGAAGGTGGCACTCCTTCAACGCGGTCCGCGTGACGACCTGGTCCGCGCTATCAATCATTCCGCGATTGATCTGCGAACTATTCAGCCATGGATACGACCCGCCATTCCAGTACCTTGGCTGCGCACGCGATGGTGTTGAGCCATTGCCGACTTTCGCGAATCGACTGATGCGCCACATGTCCCAATGCTGGGGAATGTCGCCGAGCCAAGGGATGCCGGAGGGTTTGAGGGGGACGGAGGGGTCGAGGCCGCGGGTGACGGCGCGGTGGATGATGGCCTGCTTCTGCTCGCCCAGCAGCGCGATCACCTTCCGCTTCGCCCGGATCGCCCGCTCCAGCCGCCCGTTCGCCCAGTCCAGAAACCGCACAATCGCCGCCTGCTCGTCGGGCGGGGGGAGCGGAAACAGCTCTGCCTTTAGTTTCTCCATCGGAATTCGCATGCGGTGCGCAAGGATTCCATTGCCAATTCGCACCAAACTCCGCTGGAAGGATTTGTGCTGAAACACCAACTCCAGATAGCGTGGGAGATATTCTGGCTGCCTTCTCTTCAAAACGTAATAGACGGGACTGAGGCACCCGGTATAACGAGAGCGACCCACGGACCCGATGATCACGTTCATGCAGTTCACCACCAGATCATCTGGGCGAACGATTTTGTATCGACCTATATCTTCAGATTTCTTGTTTCCGATTCGCCCTTTCTCCGAATAGGGAATGACGCCGATGTCCTTGAGCACTGAAAGTACCTCAGCCACCTCGTACTTCTCGTTCGTTTCGCTACGTTCTGCGAACACCGACCCGAGTCTCTTTAGCTCCCAGTGGCCCGGAACATCACCAAACCAAGGAGCATCCGATTCCTTGTACTCCGCATAGGGCTTGAGGTCGGCGATCATGCCTCGCCTCCGTCGCCCATCTGGCGCTCGTAGGACTGGCGCACCAGGCCCATGACGTAGGGCAACTCGGCCAGCGACTGGAGGCCGACCTCCACGTCGCCGTTGCCCCAACGGCCGATATGGGTCACGTCCTTGCACAGCCCCTTCGGGTCGTGGATCTCGGCGAACGCCATGTTGAGGCTCAGCCGCAGCCGCTTGGCCTGCGGCACCACGTCCACGAAGTTGGTCTCGGCCTTGTAGGCCACGTACAGCTTCATGAACTCCTCGGTCACACACGGATCGAGCGCGAGCACCTCCTTGCGGAAGGCCTCGAACACCGCGCGCAAGCCGGGAGCAAGCAGGTTCGGGTGGTCCGCGATGGTGTAGCCGCCGGTCGCGGCCATCTTTTCCGGCTGATAGGCGGCCAGCGTTGCGGCATCGAGCCGGGGCGCGGCCCACACGTTGAGCGCCTGGTCGGCGAGCCGCCCCGCGCGCTCCTGGATGGCAGTTTCGTTCCAGGCGTCGAGCTGGCCGAGGCCGGCGTTGAGCTTGAGCGGGCTTTGCTTGAAGCCGCCGGCCATGTCGCGCTTGTCGGCGAAGGGGCGGTCGCTGTACTCGGCGTTGTAGCCGGTGAGCGTGAGGTTGCCCAGCGTGTGTAGCCACTGCTGCTGCACGCGCTGCCAGTCGGCCCCGAGTGCCTGCTGCCACGCCGCCGGCAGGTCGGGGTTCTGCGGCAGGATGTGCTCGATGGTGTACTCGTCCACCGGCACGCGCTCCTTCCAGCCGTGGTGCTCCAGCCGGCGCAGCCAGTAGCTGCGGCTGCGGAAGTTGTAGAGGTCGCGCGTGTGCAGGTCGCGCCGGAACTCGTCGTCGGCGGGGAAGCGGCGATAGGACGGCAGCGTCAGGAAGTGCGCCTGGATGCTCTCGAGGTAGCGGCCCTTCTTGAGTGCCTTGCCGAAGGTGGCGAAGGTCTTGTTCATCGAGTTGGTGGGAATCGCGCAGATGGCGCGGCGGAATACGTAGGCCTCCACCAGCCGCACGGCGGCGGCGAAGTCGGCGGCGCTGAGGGTGTCGTTGGCGTAGTCGTGGTACAGCTCCAGCAGGAACGGGTAGGCGACCTCGACCTTCAGCTCGCGCAGGTCGTGGAAGGCGGGGCTGAGCGCCGCGTTCTGCTCACGGCCCAGGGCGAGGGCGCAGAAGTAGCGGGCGAAGGCGCGAATTTCCTTGACCAGCGCCTCGATGCCCGCGCCCTGCACGGGCGTGGTGCGGGAGTAGGCCTTGAACGCTTCGTAGACCTCGCGCTCGCGCGGGATGCCGCCGGTGCGCACGGTCAGGTAGTGGCGCATAAAGCTGTCGAACTGGGTGCCGTAGGCCTCCTGCCCGAAGTCCTGCTCCATCGGACGCCAGTATTCTTCGTAGAGGCGCGTCTGGAGCGCGGGCTCGAGGCCCATGAGGATGAAGTTGCGGATCAGGTCGGCCTGACTCAGCTCCTTGCCGGTGGAGTTCATGCTCTCGAAGATCAGCTGCGGGTTGTCCTGGTCGCGGCTGAGCGCGATGTCCACCACCACCAGCTTGGCAAGGCCGCGGCAGACCGCGGCGAGGTCGCCCTTGTGCCCGGCGAGCAGCTCGGTGAACAGGTCGAAGTTCTGGGTTACGCGCAGCGACGGCTCCTTGGGCTGCTCGGTGTGCTTGATGACGGCCTTGAGCGAGGCGTTGTCGGTCTGTGACAGCAACAGCTTGAAGTAGCGGTCGCCGGCCTCCAGCGGGTTGCTCAGATAATAGTGGCGCAGCTTGGCGGCGGAGAAGCCATCGACCGGCTCGCCGTCGCCCAGCGCGCGAGCCAGCGCCTCGATCAGCAACGACACGGTGGTCAGGCGCTGTTGGCCGTCTATGACGAGCAAGGGCGCCTGGTGCGTGACCTGCGACAGCCCCTGCTCGACGTAGACGATGGAACCGATGAAGTGCACGGCGATGGTGTCGCTCGACCCGGCGCGCAGGATGTCGTCCCACAGCTGGCGGCACTGTTTGTCGGTCCACGAGTAGGTGCGCTGGTAGATCGGGATCACGAACTGCGGCGACTTCTGGAGGAAGGCGAGCAGCTTGGCTTCCGTGGCTTTCACTTGGCACCCACCTTCAGCAGGCCATCCAGCAATCCCTCGGCTTCCTTCTCGATGGCGAGGATGTCCGCGCTGATCTCCTCCAGCGTGCGTAGCGGCTTTGGCTTGTAGAAGTGCCGCGTGAAGCTGATCTCGTAGCCGATCCGGGTGGCGTCTTCCTTGATCCACGCGTCGGGCGTGTAGGGCAGCACTTCGCGGCGGATGAAGGCCTCGATGCCACCCTCTTCCAATAGCGGCACCTGTTCAGTATCGCGCAGGTCGGAGTCGGGCTCGTACTCGATGATTGCGGGCTTGCCGTCCACGGCCGCTTCGAACAGGCCGCGCAGCGGGTCGGCCTTGGCCTTGCCGGGCTTGTGCACCTTGGCGATGACGGGCGGCGCGGTCTCGACGCGCCAGCTCACGGCCTTGAGGATCTGCTTCAGGTCGGCGGCGGCGAGCTTGATGCCGGCCTTGGCAAGCGCCTCGTCCACGCGGTCGCGGAACCGGTTGTAATCCTCGAACAGCGCTTCGCCGAGCGCCGCGCGCAGCTTGGTGGCGACTTCGACCAGGCGGCCATCGCGCTCCCAGGTCCTGGGGTCGAGCAGCTTCTTGCGCTTCTTCTCGGGCAGGCCCTTGTTGGCGCTGCCGCCCTCGTCGTCGCCTTCGTCCTCGTCGTTGCCCCAGTCGGCGAGGCGTTGCTCCAGCGCAGCGGAGACCTTGGCGAAGTTGCTGAAGAGGTCGTCGCCGAATTCGTCATGGAGCGCCGCGCGGATGTCTTCGTCGCCGGAGGTGAAGCGCAGCGTCTCGATGGCCTTGGGGGTGAGCTGACTGTGCAGGCGCAGCGGGCGCTCGACCGTGACCTTCCAGTAGCCGAAGGCTTGGTTCGGAAATATCTTGGACTCCGGGGTCTCCTTGAACTCCAGAAAGGTGCGGCTGATGCGCTCGATGTCCTCGGGCGAAAGCTCGCAGTTCTTCTTGCCGAGGTTCTTGCGCAGCGGCTTGAACCACTGGCTGGCGTCGATGAGCTGCACCCGGCCCTTGCGGTGCGCGGGCTTGCGGTTGGACAGCACCCAGACGTAGGTGGCGATGCCGGTGTTGTAGAACAGGTTCAGCGGCAGCGCGACGATGGCTTCGAGCCAGTCGTTCTCCATCAGCCAGCGGCGGATGTTGCTCTCGCCCTGGCCCGCGTCGCCGGTGAACAGCGACGACCCGTTGTGCACCTCGGCGATGCGGCTGCCCAGCGGTGACGTGTCGTTCATCTTCGAGGCCATGTTGGCCAGGAACAGCATCTGCCCGTCGCTGGAGCGGGTGACCAGCGACAGCTCCTCGCCGTTGTGCATGACCCTGAAGCGCGGGTCGCGCATACCGTCCTTGCCGCCCATCGCCTCCAGGTCCTTCTTCCAGCTCTTCCCGTAAGGCGGGTTGGCGAGCATGAAATCGAATGCTTGGGCGGGGAAGGCGTCGTGCGCGAGGGTGGACCATTCCGCGCCGCCGACGATGTGGTCGGCGTTCTCGCCTTCGCCCTTGAGCAGCATGTCGGCCTTGCAGACGGCGTAGGTCTCGGGGTTGATCTCCTGGCCGTAGAGGTGGCTGTCGATCTGCAGGCCGCGTTTGTTACCGATGGCGGTGAGCGTCTCCTCGGCGACGGTGAGCATGCCGCCGGTGCCGCAGGCGCAGTCGTAGAGCAGGTAGGTGCCGGACTTGATGTCCGCTTCGATTGGCAGGAACACCAGGTTGGCCATCAGGCGCACCGCATCGCGCGGGGTCCAGTGCTCGCCGGCCTCCTCGTTGTTGTCCTCGTTGAACTTGCGCACCAGCTCCTCGAACACCGTGCCCATCGCGTGGTTGTCGATGCCGGCCGGCGAGAGGTCGATGTCGGGGTCGAGAAACTTGTTGATCAGCGTGCCGATGGCGTCAGCTTTCGACAGCGTCTGGAGCTGGTTGCGGAATTTGAAGTTGTCGAGGATGTCCTGGACGTTGGGCGAGAAGCCGTTCAGGTAATCCTCGAAATCGGCCAGCAACTGCTGCTGGCTGGCGCGGGACTTCAGGTCGCGCAGCCTGAACTTCGAGGTGTTGTAGAAGGCCTGGCCGGCGGCGTCGCACAGGGCGGCGCGCTGCTCGGTGATGCCGGCGCTGTCGAGCATCTGCTTGGTTTCGAGCACCTTCTGTTTGGTGGGTTCGAGCACGGCGTCCATGCGGCGGATGACGCACATGGGCAGGATCACGTCCGGATACTTGCCGCGCTTGAACAGGTCACGCAGGACGTCGTCGGCGATGCCCCAGATGAAGGAGACGATCTTGTTGTGGGTGGCCTGGTCCATTGGTCAGCGGTCTTCCTTGCATTCATGGGGATGCAGGCACGCCACCTGCATCGAGCCGGCTTGAAGCCGGCAGGCGATGCTTCCTATGGGCACAGACGCATCTGCGTCGTTGGGGTCGCGCGCCTGGAGAAAAAGCCACCTACGATAACGCATCCACTCGTCGACCGTGACCCTGTGCGTCATCGGTGAATTGATCCGTCGGACGCTGTTTTTTGTTGTTGTCGGTTCGTAATGGCGGGTGTTCCGTTCTGATGTTCCACCGTTACCCAAGCCCTATCCCAACCGGACGGTCGGCCTTTCCACTGAACCGCCCCGGGTTTGCGGAGGCTCCCCTCTTTGAGAGAATGGAGCCATCATGACCAAATCGAACAAATTTTCACCAGAACTCCGGGAGCGGGCCATCCGCATGGTGTACGAGGTGCGGGAGGCCCATGATTCCCAGTGGGCCGCCATTGAGGCCGTGGCCGGCAAGATCGGCTGTAGCGCCCAGACCTTGAGCAACTGGATCCGTAAGGACGTGGCCCCTTCCACCCCGACCAGCCCCGCCACCGATGCTCGCATCAAGGAGCTGGAGCGGGAGGTGCGTGAACTGAAGCGGGCCAACGAAATCCTCAAGCTGGCCAGCGCTTTTTTCGCCCAGGCGGAGCTCGACCGCCGTTTGAAGTGATTTGGTCCTTCATCGACCGGTACCGGAACGCGTTTGGGGTCGAGCCGATCTGCCGTGTGCTGCAGGTCGCCCCTTCTGCCTATCGGCGCCACGCGGCGCGCTTGCGCAATCCCGAGCTTCACTCCGAACGGACGAAACGGGATCTCGCCCTGAGTAGCGAAACGGCGCGCGTCTGGCACGCCAACCGGGCGGTTTATGGTGCGGACAAAGTCTGGCGCCAGCTGAACCGCGAAGGCATTGCCGTGGCTCGCTGTACGGTGGAGCGGCTCATGCGGAAACAGGGCTTGCAGGGCGTCGTGCGTGGCAGGAAAGTGAGGACCACGTTCCCGGATCCGGCGGCGCCGAATCCGCAGGATCGGGTCAAGCGCCAGTTCAAGGCCGAGCGGCCGAACCAACTCTGGGTGGCCGACTTCACTTTCGTTGCAACGTGGCAAGGCTTTGCCTACGTGGCGTTCATTGTCGATGTCTATTCACGGTTCATCGTGGGCTGGCGGGTCAGCCGGCACATGCGCACGGACTTCATACTGGATGCGCTGGAGCAAGCGATTTACGCGCGAAAACCGCAACGGCACCAGCTCATCCATCACAGCGACCGGGGGTCCCAATATCTGTCCATCCGGTACAGCGAGCGCCTCGGCGAGGCCGGCATCGAGCCCTCGGTCGGCAGTACCGGCGACAGCTACGACAACGCCATGGCAGAGACGATCAACGGCTTGTACAAGACCGAACTGATTCACAAAAAAGGGCCGTGGCCGTCCATTGACGCGCTGGAACTGGAGACCCTGAATTGGGTAACCTGGTTCAACCACCAGCGACTGTTGGAGCCCATTGGCAATATCCCGCCCGTGGAGTTTGAGGCACTATATGAACAGGGTCAGGCAGAAATCGGGAAAGCTGCCTGACTCAAAACCAATGGCCTCCGCGAAACCCGGGGCGGTTCAATTCCTTCCGAAGGCGAAGCAGAAGACGGTGATGGAGATGATCGAGGGAGTATTTAGCCAGGCGAGCCGCTAAAACGATAAAGCTGGCGCAGGGCTGGCTTCGGTTAATCGTGGCCAGTCTCTGGCCGGTTCTTAGGCATTTCTTTTAATCCATTCATCCATTTCTTTAGCAAGCCCCTTGTCTTCCCAATCAACGTATTTATTTCCTTGGTAATCAGTTCCAACGCGAACCAACGTGTGAGCCGATAAATCGACTGAATCGGCCTTAAATTCAATGCCATTTATTTTCAGTTCGGATAGGTAACGATGCATGTCGTTTGGATAGAATATTGTGCTCATAAGACGGTCATTGAAGAATGACACCACCAATTTTCCAGTTTGACCGAAGTGAGAATAGTTCGTTATGATTACTTCCTTTACCTCATATTTAGACCTCCACCTATCGCCAGGATGGCCGTCTCTTCCCGGCTCAACTTGCGCCTGCGGATGTGCTTCCATAAATTCGCGCATGGTGGTGTAACTCTTTATCTCATTAATTAACTGAGTTGACTCTTGCGGGCGAGCAGGATCGGTTTTATTAAAGTCGCAAGACCACAGTGCGCAAAGAAGTGTGCACGACAAACAAAGGCGCGCAGTGACTAAAAGATCGGTCATTCTGTGCCGCTCAAACCACATATTAGATCGGCCTCTTCAGTACAAATAGCCATTACCAGGCAACCGACCACCCGGGCTATAATAGAACAATTCTCCGTTTTTCAACTTGTTCATGCAGTCATCCTTGCAATCCTGGTCACTACTAGCAGATTCGCCCGATTTGTTTCCGCAGCTATTACTCCAATCATCCATGGCTCTTTCTTTTGGATTTTGATTGTGCGTCCAATCACCTTTCTTTTCATTTGCCCACCCCGATAATGCCGACATAACCCTTGTGTTTTCTCGTGTCATCATGCAACTGGCCAAGCAGTGGCGATACGCATCGCCTGGTCCATTCCAAAGATCTTTTTTCGGGAACTTCGATTTGGCATCTGATTGTGCGTCGTCCGAAATATCGTATGGGTTTCGCCACAGGCCGAGCGGATCCGTGTACGAAACCGGATTCCCGCCCACATACCCATAGAGATTAATCCCCCCGGCCTCGCGGATCGGATCGCGGCTGAGCCATCGCCCGTACTCGGGACTGTAGGCGCGGTAGTGGGTGAGGTAAAGCCCGGTTGTCGCATGTCGGTACATGCCGGCGTAGCCGCGCTCGGGGAGGAGGCTGCCACTGCGCTGCTGTTCGGTTCCATAGGGGCCATAGTCGAAGCGGGTCACGACGGTGCCGCTGTCCAAGTCCCGTACTGCCCGCACGCTGCCCAGGTGATCCCGTTCCTGGTAGAGTCGCCGGCCGGCCCGCCACTCGCCTTGCGGATAGGGATAAGTGGCGCTGCCCCCACTGCTGCGCAACTGGCAAATCAACTCACCGCACCAGGTGAGGCTGCGGAGACTGTCATTGCCGCTCTCGCTCACGCGTCGGCCGAGGCCGTCATAGCCGAAGCGGTATTCAAGCTCGCTGGTGACGTCCTGTGGCTGGATTGCCACCAGGCGGTTCTCGGCATCGTAGCGATAGCGCCAGCGCCCATCGGCAATCAGGTTGCCGTTGGCATCGTAGTCGAGGGTCTGGCCCTCCCAGCGCAGCAACTGGTTCAGGGCGTTGACCTGGCCCGGGCGGGTGAGCCCTTGCAGCAGGTTGTCGGCGGCATCGTAACGGTAGACCACGCCCCGCGTGGCCCGTGCCTGCGCCAGCCGGGTCTGGTCCTCGGCCCGGCTCAGGTCGACCGCGAGCACCAGCCGGTCCTTGGCATCGTAGCGGTAGGCCCGCACCCGGCTGGCCTCGGCAATCCCCAGGATGCGGTAGGGATCGGTGCGCAAGGTGGCGTCGCGGATAAAATCAATGACTCTGACCCTATGATTTGTTCAACCAGAATCAGTGTTCATGATGGGCCGGAATATGCACTAATCAAGAACTAAATAATTACGACCTCTTTTGCTCTGCTTTTCTTTTTTCAATAAAGTGAAATATAAGCCCACTGACACCCCCACATATAACCAGCACGAGAAACACTATCAACCCTGATTTTTCAGTCACACTAGGAATGTTCCACCCTAAGGAAACACAAACAACATAAGGAACCGTAGTTACAGCCACTCCACCAAGACAGCTGGTTATATAATTATCGACAGAATAAAATTTTCCCAACAGATACAACGGCCAACCTATAGAAAAAACGAAAACCACAGAAACAACAAAACCAATCGTAAAAAACAGCAGCGCATTTTCAGCATAGTTCTTAAGTTGATGCTCTAGTGACTTCCATTCAAATTCAGGAGTCAAGTAATAGAAGAACAGCATAAAAAAATTAGACGCCAAGAACAGGCCTAAAAATATTGATAGAAGAAGCGGTACTTTTTTTAGAATTTCCATGCCAATTACTCGTTAATTCTAAGGTCTGCGTGGAGTGCCATGAGGCATGCCAGGATTACCGCTATTGATACTACATGCTGTAAGGCAGGTTGTATGATCTGTATAAGGATTGTCCGTTACATAGCAAGAGTTTTCCGATTCCTCCCTTCTATTATGTTCCTCTTGTAGACACTGACGAACACATTGCCACCAAGCATTTTCTTCACCTTCAGGAAATGCCGGACAAATATACTGAGCCGCGCATGCATACCCACCACTTCTCTTACAGGCTTGCGAGTAGTAAGCACAACTGGGTGTACCATATAACCCGAACGGATCAATGCGACTAATCGGGTTTCCTTCAACATA
>Ga0073926_10000121_pt1 | contig 16675 bp, 12 predicted proteins | sample GWRWmT4_4Nov14_FD_70189 | JGI IMG/M metagenome (GOLD analysis project Ga0073926, IMG submission 70189) | Sand microcosm microbial communities from a hyporheic zone in Columbia River, Washington, USA - GW-RW T4_4-Nov-14 | ecosystem: Engineered > Artificial ecosystem > Sand microcosm >...
ATCGAGACCATAGTGTTCGGTTCCCCACCGCATCCCGTACCCCGAGGTCACCACGCCGACGACGGGGGTCACTGAACGCGGTCGACGGGGGGTCAAGCGAGTACGCGCAGCGGTGGGTGCTGCGCGCGGTGGCGGTGGCAGGAAAGCCTGACGGCGAGTGGGTGATGCGCGGGCAACGACTGCGGCGACATCTGAGGGGCTCTTGCCCGCGGTCCTCGGCCCGTCTGGGGAGATCGCCCCGCCGGCGACGAGGGCTCCGCATGCCACCGCTGCGAGCAGGACGGTCACCCCGTTCGGCCGCCGGCGATCACCACCCACCACTGACACAGGTTCCGGCGCTGGTTCATCGGTCGGCGGCGCCCAGCACCACCTCCGTTCCCACGGCGCGGGATAACTCAGGCGCAGTGGACCCAGTAACTCCGTGAGATCGACTGTCTCCAAGGACGAAACTCCACAGCGATCGTGCGCGGATCGTGCGTCGCTCTGCATGGCGGCGAAGCCCAGACGTGCTGGCCGTCTCGACGCCGGATCTGCCACCGCGAGCGCCGCCCCGCTGCCACTACGTGCAATCGGTGTGTCGTCAGATTCGTACCTGCGATGTCGCGCCACGTCGTGTCCCTGCCGGTCGAGACAGGCCTACCGCCCATGTCTACTATGTGTCATAGTACTAAGGCACATAGTAGTTGTGTTAGGTGCGGTGTCTCCTTGTTGGGAAAGGTTGTGTGTGAGCGCGTTAGAAACGACACCTGAGGTTGCGGTGGCGCGACGTCCGTTCCCGAACAGAGTCGGTGGGAAGGGCACGTTTGTCTACAAGATGGTGACGACGACCGACCACAAGGTCCTCGGCGTGATGTACATCGTGGCGTGTTTTGGGTTCTTTCTGATCGGCGGGCTGATGGCGTTGCTGATGCGCGGGGAACTCGCGGCTCCCGGTATGCAGTTCCTGTCCAATGAGCAGTACAACCAGCTGTTCACCATGCACGGGACAGTCATGCTGTTGATGTACGCGACGCCGATCGTCATCGGGTTCGCAAACTTGGTGCTGCCACTGCAGATCGGGGCTCCCGATGTGGCATTCCCTCGCCTCAATGCATTCAGTTTCTGGTTGTTCTTATTCGGATCGACAGTGACGATCGCGGGGTTCGTCACCCCTGGTGGTGCCGCGGATTTCGGGTGGACTGCCTATTCCCCCCTCAATGACGGGATCTACTCGCCGGGGGCAGGCGCCGACATGTGGTTCATGGGTCTAGTCGTCTCGGGTCTGGGCACCATCTTGGGCGCGGTCAACATGGTTACCACCGTGGTCTGTCTGCGGGCGCCCGGAATGACGATGTTCCGTATGCCCATTTTCACCTGGAACATCTTGGTGACCAGCATTCTGATCTTGCTCGCGTTCCCGCTGCTGACCGCCGCGCTGCTCGGTGCCGAAGTCGACCGGCAGTTCGGCGCGCACCTATTCGATCCCGCCAACGGTGGTGTGATCTTGTGGCAGCACATGTTTTGGTTCTTCGGTCACCCGGAGGTCTACATCATCGCCCTACCATTTTTCGGGATCGTCTCGGAAATCTTTCCGGTGTTTTCACGTAAACCAATATTTGGTTATTCAGGATTGATCTACGCGACCCTGGCAATCGCAGCACTGTCAGTGGCAGTGTGGGCGCACCACATGTACGCCACCGGTGCAGTACTTCTACCATTTTTCTCGTTCATGACTTTTTTGATAGCCATTCCCACCGGCGTGAAGTTTTTCAACTGGATAGCCACGATGTGGAAAGGGCATATGACATTCGAAACGCCGATGCTGTTCTCCATCGGGTTCCTGGTGACATTCATCTTCGGCGGCCTGACCGGCGTTCTCCTCGCCAGCCCACCGCTGGACTTCCAGCTGTCCGATAGCTACTTCGTCGTCGCGCACTTTCACTACGTGCTGTTCGGTACCATCGTGTTCGCCACCTACGCGGGAATCTATTTCTGGTTTCCTAAAATGGTTGGCCGCATGCTCGACGAAAAACTCGGCAAGGTCCATTTCTGGCTGACCTTCATTGGCTTTCACACGACATTTCTGGTTCAGCATTGGCTGGGAAATCAGGGTATGCCACGCCGGTACGCCGACTACTTGCCGTCCGACGGATTCACCGTGCTGAACATGGTGTCCACCGCCGGAGCGTTTGTTCTCGGGGTCTCGGTCATTCCGTTCTTGTGGAACGTCTTTCGCAGCTACCGGTACGGCGAAGTCGTGACCGTCGACGATCCGTGGGGCTTTGGAAATTCACTCGAGTGGGCCACCAGCTGCCCGCCGCCGCGCCACAACTTCACCGAGCTACCGCGGATCCGTTCTGAACGGCCAGCGTTCGAGCTGCACTACCCGCACATGATCGAGCGTATGCACGCAGAAGCCCACGCTGGGCGAACGAGCAAAAAGGCAGAAATCGCGCGCCGCGACCCCTTGACTGTCGGGTCGCACGAAGCCTCGACCGACCGAGACTGAACGGGACCAGTTCACGTCACCGGTTGGGTGCCTGTAACAGCAGCAACTACCGGCCAGCGCGCGCCCCCAGCCGAACGCGGCGGGTCTAGAAGTGGGTGTGCGCGCAGGTGAGGTCAGGACTTAACGAGCCGTGCGATTGCCGCGGACGCTTCTTGCAGCTTTGTCTGCGCCTCATCGCCGCCCTGTGCCGCGGCGTCGAGCACACAGTGCTTGAGGTGGTCGTCGAGGAGTCCCAATGCGACGCCCTCGAGCGCTTTGGTGAGCGCCGAGATCTGGGTGAGGATGTCAATGCAGTAGGTGTCTTCGTCGATCATGCGATGTACCCCCCGGGCCTGACCTTCGATCCGTTTCATCCGAGCGAGATAGCGCGATTTGTCGCCGATGTAACCGTGCGTTGGGTGGTTTGTGGTGCTGTCCGCCGGCGTAGGCCGTTTCGTGGGCATATTGTTTCGCCGCCTGTCAGTGCGTAGGTGCGTCATGGTTGGTGTTGCTGCGGTCATCGGAGGTTTGTATCGGTTTCGGGGCGAGGTCAAGACGGCGGAGGAGTTGAGCGTTGAGGGCAACGACAACTGTAGAGACCGACATGAGAATCGCCCCGACGCTCATGGGAAGAACGAATCCGATGGGCGCAAGTATGCCTGCGGCCAGGGGCACTGAGATGAGGTTGTAGCCCGCAGCCCACCACAGGTTCTGCTTCATCTTCCGGTAGCTGGCGCGCGATAGCGTGATCACGGAGAGCACCGCGCGGGGGTCAGATGATGCCAGGACCACCCCCGCCGACCCGATCGCTACATCGGTGCCGGCCCCGATGGCGATGCCCACGTCGGCCTGGGCGAGAGCTGGTGCGTCGTTGACACCGTCTCCGACCATCGCCACGGTGCGATCCTCGGCCTGCAGTGCAGTGACTTTGGCTGCTTTGTCCTCGGGTCGGACGCCGGCGTAGACCCGGTCGATTCCGAGTTCGGCGCCCACCGAGTCGGCGACCGCCTGTGCATCTCCGGTGATCATGACCACCTGTATGCCGATGCGGTGTAGGGCGTCAACGGCGTGGCGAGATTCTGGACGGATTTCGTCGGCCAACCGCAGCGCACCGATGACCTGGTCGTCGGCCACCACGTGGAGGATGATCGCGCCTTCGGTACGCCATTGGTCGGCGACGTCGAGTTCGGTGAGGTTGTGTTGGTCGAGTAGGTGTGGTCCACCGACGTGGACAGTGCGTCCGTCGACTGTGGCCGATACGCCGACCGCGGGGGAGGAGGAGAAGTCGCGAGCTGCAGAGACAGGCAATTCCTCGCTGCGTGCGGCGCGCACGATGGCAGCGGCCAGGGGATGTTCGCTGTCTCCTTCGGCTGCGGCGGCGAGGGCGAGAACGTCGTGTTCAGTGAATCCAGCGGTGGGGTGTATCGCGGTGACCGTGGGCTCGCCCTTGGTCAGGGTGCCCGTTTTGTCGAACAACACGGTGTCGACGGTTCGCATCGATTCCAGCGCGAGACGGTCTTTGACCAGTACACCGCCGCGGGCGGCGCGTTCAGTGGCGATAGAGACGACCAAGGGGATAGCCAGACCGAGCGCATGGGGGCAGGCGATCACCAACACGGTGATAGCGCGGGTGACGGCATCGTCGGGTAGACCGATAGTTGTCCACACGACTGCCGTGACGGCCGCCGAGGTCAGGGCGAACCAGAACAGCCACCCCGCGGCGGTGTCGGCGATGCGTTGCGCACGAGAGGATGATGCCTGGGCGTCGGTCACCAGCCGCTGGATCCCCGCCAGAGTGGTGTCGTCGCCGATGGCAGTCACGCGGACCCGAAGACCCGAATCGGTCGCCACGGTGCCGGCCACGACCGGGTCGCCCTCGTTCCGGCGCACGGTCTTTGATTCGCCGGTGACCATCGACTCGTCCACACTCGCCGACCCCTCGACGACCACACCATCAGCGGGTACCGAAGCTCCAGGACGCACGATGACCACGTCGTCGACGGCCAGCTCACTGGGGGACACGGTCACGATGTCTTCTCCCGCAACCTTTTCTGCCTCGTCGGGAAGTAGCGCGGCCAAGGAGTCGAGCGCGGAAGTCGTTTGAGCCAGCGACCGCATCTCGATCCAGTGGCCCAGCAGCATGATCACGACAAGAAGCGCCAACTCCCACCAGAAGTTCAGTTCGTGGTCGAGTAGACGCAGCGTCGATCCCCACGAGGCGAACAACGCCACCGTGATCGCCAGGGCTATCAGCAACATCATGCCCGGCTTGCGCGAACGCACTTCGCTGACCGCACCGGTTAGAAATGGTCGACCACCCCACCCGTAGAGCACGGTACCGATCACCGGCGAGACCCACCGCACCCACTCTGCATCGGGCAGTGCGTAGCCGGCCACGTCGGCGAACATGTCGTTGAAGGCCACCGTTGGGACAGCGAGCACCAACATTATCCAAAACAACCGGCGGAACTGCCCAACGTGATCACCGTGTCCGCCGTGTCCGCTGTGACCAGGCATTGTGTGATTGCCGCTGTGCTGCCCAGGGGAGTGTGCGGTGGCTGTCGCCGCAGGACCGTTCGCGCTGTGCTCATCGGAATGGATGCTCATCCCCCTGACGGTATACCCCAAGGGGGTATCACGCAAGGTGGTCTGTTGCTTGGTCGGACCGGGGTTCGCGTAATCGTTCGCTCCTTGCCCTAGTACCCATAGGGGGTATACAGTACGAGTTGTAGATACCTACTGGGGGTATCCAGAATGTGGAGGATGGCTATGGCGACAGCGACGTACACCGTTACCGGAATGACGTGCGCACATTGCGAGATGTCGGTGCGTGAGGAGGTCGAGGAGCTTGCTGGTGTCGTCGGGGTAGAGGTGAATGCGGGTGACGGAACACTGGTGGTCACCTCCGCTGGGGAGATCGACGACGAGCTGGTCGTCGGTGCAGTCACCGAGGCCGGTTATTCGGCCTCTCGGGCCTGAGTTCATTTCGGCGACGCGCTGTCACCGGCAGCGTTAAGAAGCGGTGCTCAGCAAGCGCCACCGCCCTCGGTTGGGCGCACACGAACACTGCAAGTAACACAGGGTGAGAAGAGGTATCTGATGACCACGTCTATCCCGGCCGCCGGCCAGGACAGTGTTGAACTCGAGATCGGGGGGATGACGTGTGCATCATGTGCGAACCGGATCGAGCGCAAACTCAACAAACTCGACGGCGTTGCGGCCACGGTCAATTATGCGACCGAAAAAGCTAAGGTCAGTGCCCCGGCGGGCTACGACACGGCGATGCTGATCGCGAGCGTCGAGCAGGCCGGGTACACCGCAACCCTGCCGGCGGGAAAAAACTCGCAGCCCGGTGCCGACACTGCGGATCCTGACGCGCCCACCGACGATCATGAACTCCTCGCGCTTCGCCAACGTTTGATCGGCGCCGTGGTCCTATCTGTCCCGGTAATCGCTATGGCCATGATCCCGGTATTGCAGTTCACCTATTGGCAGTGGGCATCGCTTGCGTTGGCCAGCCCAGTGATCCTCTGGGGGGCGTGGCCCTTTCACCTCGCAGCGTGGACCAATCTGCGTCACGGCGCAGCGACAATGGACACCCTGATTTCGATGGGCACCCTCGCGGCATTCCTGTGGTCGCTGTATGCCCTGTTCTTCGGTACAGCAGGTATGACCGGAATGACGCACGCTTTTTCGTTCACACTGTCACCGTCCGACGGTGCATCGAACATCTACCTCGAGGTCGGTTCAGGTGTCACCACATTCATCCTTGCCGGCCGCTATTTCGAGAAGCGATCCAAACGTCAGGCCGGCGCCGCGCTGAGGGCCTTGCTCGAGATGGGCGCGAAAGAGGTCGCGGTGTTACGTGACGGAACCGAAACCAAGATCGCGATCGCCGACCTACATGTCGGCGACGAATTCGTCGTCCGACCGGGGGAGAAGATCGCTACAGACGGTGTGGCAACCGCGGGTACCTCAGCAGTTGATGCGTCAATGCTCACCGGTGAGTCCGTGCCCGTCGAAGTAGGTCCCGGCGACAGTGTCACCGGCGCCACCGTCAATGTCGGCGGGCGACTGCAGGTTCGAGCCACCCGAGTCGGCTCGGACACGCAACTTGCTCAGATGGCCCAGCTGGTCGAAGACGCCCAAACGGGTAAAGCCGACGTGCAGCGGCTCGCCGACCGGATCTCAGGAATCTTCGTTCCCGTCGTCATCGCCATCGCCCTGACAACACTCGCGGCGTGGCTCGGCACCGGAGCCAGCGTTACCGCCGCCTTCACTGCCGCCGTCGCGGTACTGGTCATCGCCTGCCCCTGCGCGCTTGGGCTGGCCACCCCCACAGCCCTACTCGTCGGCACCGGGCGTGGAGCGCAAATGGGTGTCCTCATCAAGGGACCCGAAGTCCTGGAATCCACTCGCGCCGTCGACACCATCGTTCTGGATAAAACCGGCACCGTCACCACCGGCACAATGACCCTGACCGACGTGGTCGCAGAACCCAACACCGAGCGCGTCGATCTCCTCCGTCTGGCCGGAGCACTCGAAAACGCGTCCGAGCACCCCGTTGCCCAAGCCATCGCTCGGGGTGCGACCGAGAATCTTGGCTCTCTTCCCACCCCGGACGACTTCGTCAACATGGAAGGCAAAGGAGTGCGCGGCGTCGTCGAGGGCCACGCCGTCATCGTTGGCCGCGAATCGCTTCTCGCCGACTGGTCTCAATCTCTCAGCAGCAACCTCACACAGGAAAAGCAGCGCGCCGAGAACGACGGCAAAACCGTTGTCGTAGTCGGATGGGACGGAGCCGCACGCGGGATCCTCATCGTCGCCGACACCGTCAAGTCGACAAGTTGCGAAGCAATTCGACAGTTCAAAAAACTTGGCCTCACACCGGTACTGCTCACCGGAGACAACTCAGCTGTTGCGCACAGAATTGCCGCCGAGGTCGGAATCGACACGGTTTACGCCGAGGTCATGCCCGAGGATAAAGTCGCCGTCATCACCGCGCTGCAAGCCGAGGGCAAAACCGTGGCCATGGTCGGCGACGGGGTCAACGACGCCGCCGCTCTCGCCCAAGCCGACCTGGGAATGGCAATGGGAAGCGGTGCCGACGTCGCCATCGAAGCCGCCGACATCACACTGGTGCGCAGCGACTTACGTAGCGCGGCCGACGCCATTCGACTGTCCCGCACCACACTCAAGACAATCAAAACCAACCTGTTCTGGGCGTTCGCCTACAACGTCGCCGCCATACCTGTTGCTACTCTCGGGTTCCTCAACCCGATGCTCGCCGGCGCAGCGATGGCACTCTCGAGCGTCTTCGTCGTCGCGAACAGCCTCCGGCTCCGAAATTTCCGCAGCGCAAGAGGGTGAGCTCGACGGAGTGACTTTCGCAGACGTGCAGCAAGCGGGTGGTGATGAATCGGCCGGGTCGGAGAACGGCTTCGAAAATGGTCGACCCCTGCGGGGTTAAATTGACCCTCTTGAGGGTGCGGAGTGTGCCAGGTACGGGGCGGGGGGAAGTTGTGGCGCCACACCCCGGTCGATCAGAATGCGCCTGTCGCTCAACGGATATCGCGCACAGCTTCCTCTGGGCTTCTTGAACGGGTCCCCAATGTCATCAGGTCATTTGATCGAGCACCCAGAGCGCTGTCGTACTGTCGCGCGCTATTCCTAATTGCCTGCCGCTGATCACCATTTTGACGGTTGCGGACCGCCATTTTCCTCAAGCGGGGGAGTTGAGGCGACTTCGCAGTCGACGAACGGCGGGGTAGCCCGTGACCACCCCAAGGACAATGCCAACTTGCATAAGCATCCAGAAGGTAGCGCTGGTGGCCGGTGGCATGGTCTCAGTGAAATGCAGCAACAACATCCAGCCACCCATTCCGAGGTCAAAAGCCAGCACGGTCAGGGCGGCGGCACCTATCGCAGCCGCAACAGACCGCTGACGAATGCCATGGGCACCAACCGTCGGCGTGACGGCCGAACGCTCGTACACAGCGAGCATGGCCGTAGCCAGCAACGCTATGACGATGATCATCACCCAGAGATCGATGCCGGCGATGGTGAGCCCGGAGGCGATAACTAGCGGCACTCCAATGACGTGCGCGGCGGCGGAGGCTGCACCGCCCGGCAGTCCTGCGGCCACACCACGGGTCGACTGCAAAGTCGCACTGGTGTTGGGGGTGACGCGGCCGTGACGGCGATAAGCGAGTAGGGCGAAGGGCCCAAGAAAGAGGCCGGAACCGATCCACACGAGCTCGGTGGCAACGGTGGGGTGGCGGTGTCCGCGGCGATAGATGTCGTCTGCCAGCACGGCCGATGAGATAAGAGCAAGGGTGAGGACCACCCAAGCCAGCGGGGTCATCCATGCGGGCAGCGCAGAACCCATGTTCATTTCCATGCTGAACCTTTTTCGTAAGGAGAACCTTGCGCGCCAACCTATGCAGTGGGGCGAGATTTTCCGCCGGATTAAGCTTAATCGTCCGTCCACAAGGGGATCGTGGGCGCTACTACTAAGTTCTATAGTAGACGAACTCCCGACCACCATGGCACCCGGTCCGCTCAGCCAGATCCTGCCTCGGCGCCGGCGCCAGGCGTCGAAGTACGCCGCGCAGACGTACCGCTTGTCCAGCGGCAACATAGATGCGCGGTCACCGGTCCCGAACTCTGACCTATGACGCCCCGCAGGCCGGGCATGTCAATCATCGAGATGGCTCGACAGATGACCACACCCAGGCGCGGTACTAAACCTTCGACGGCGACAGGCTGCGGTTTGAACCCGCCGCCTGACCTCGTCACATGACGTCGAAGCTGCTGGCCTGCGTAGTACGCGCCTACGGCCATGCCAACCTGCGCATGTGATTCTTATGGTCGGTAACTGTGAGGCGAGTTCTCCCGCAACGTGTTACGCCGATAACATAGATTATGTCAGGTAGAGGCTGAAAGCTGCTGGCAGCCATGGTTTATGGAGCGAATCGTATCCCCGCGTTGAACGTAGAAAGAGTTCGCCGGCGCCCATCTGCTAGATTCGGAGTCCCCCGCTTCGGCGGGCGGTCGGAACCGGCGGTTGACAGATTCACCTGCGGCGTTGACCGATCACGGAGGCGTGGCAGAGCGGCCGCTCGGTGAAGTTTCCTGCGCACCACGAACCCACGATGCCCGGCGCCTGAACGGTTTGCTTCCCCGGTGGCACGGCACGTCTCGGTACTGGCACATCAGAACGACGAAAAACGTTGTGCGCCATGGCCCGAACTTTTCCTAGTTTGAGTGCCGATTTTTTGTATTATGTTAAGGAGTGGCTAGAAGTGACTGTACTGCAACGGATTACCCACGGTCTCACGGATGACCACGGCTCTGAAGCCTTGCCGCGAACTTGCCCACTGCAACTGAGCGGCGTAGGTAAACGACTGTACGGCTGACGGATCGCCCGGTGGCCAGGCGATCAACGTCGACTCTGAAACGGCCGCTCGGGCGCTGCGCGCTCAGCGCGAATCCGAGGGCCACAGGTCGCAGCGGTCGAGGAAATCAATGGCGGCGGTGGTGAAGGAATTATTATCATCGCCGGCGATCATGTGTCCGGCGTCGTGCACGTCCACAGTTTCGGCGTGGGGTACTAGCTGCTTGAACTCCTCCATGGTCTCCAGTGACACCACATCCGACAGGAGTCCGCGTACGAGAAGAGTCGGCGCGGAGATATGTCGCGCGCCGTCGACCAACTGCTCGCTGATCGCGTCGAACTGCTCGCTGTCGGTGGTCGGTTCGCCATGGAGGAACTTGAAGTTGGAGTGTATGAACGCGGGGTCCCATCGCCAGACCCAGCGGCCGTCCTGACGTTGCCTGAGCACTTTGCGCAGACCGTCGACGCTCTTTGTTCGCTCGCGATGCGGGTTGTACGCCGCAATCACGACGGCAGCCTCGTCGAGGGTAGCGAAGCCGTCCGGGTGAGCGGCCATGAAAGCCGCTACGCGACGTGCTCCCTGAATCTCGAACCGTGGCGTGATGTCGACCAGGACGATGGCGCCCCACAAGGCCGCAGAGTTGCGCAGATGCGCACCTAAGATGGTCATCCCTCCCAAGGAGGCGCCCACGACCGCTGGTGGCGTGTCGCGACTGAAGTGGTCACGGACCGTGACCATGTCGACGACGAGCCTGTCGATATCGTATTGCCCGGCTGGGTCCCAGTCGCTGTCGCCGTGTCCACGGGCGTCGTAGGCGACCACGGTGTAGCCACGTGCATTCAGGCGAGCCGCTGACGTGCTCCAGGCGTGACGGCTCTGCCCGCCGCCGTGTAGCAGCAACACGACAGGACTGTCGTCGTCACCAGGGTAGTAATCGGCGGCAAGAGCGAGATCGTCGTCGGTCTGAACGTTGTGGCGGACGACCGGTGTCACTACACGTCCCCGGAGAGGACAGGGTCCGACCGGGTTGTACAGTGCCAGTCGTCGTAGACGAGCCTCGGGGCTGAGGGCTGAATAGTTCGACTGAACAGACCGATCGGAGTTGGGTGATCAGAACCCAGCATGCGTGCTTCCCCACGTTCATTGACGTTCAGCGTGATTCGCCCTGCAACGATGTTGACGCAGACTCGAGGTGCTCGACGAGCTTAGCCTCGAGGGCCGGCAGCTTGTTGACCGCCGCGGCCACCGCGGCGACACGGGTGTGCACATCGACCTCGCGTTGTACTCCCGCACGCGCCGTCTCGGTCCATGCCTGTGCACAACGACCGGCGACAACGGCGAGGTCCGCGGTGGCGGGGTCACCGGTCAGACGTGCGACGTCGGCGCAACCATCGGCAAGCAACCGGCGGAACAGTCCTCCCCCGCTGCCGGCCTTCTCGATGAAGGCGCCGAGACTGAACAGTAGTATCTCGAGTTCATCGACCGGGAGGTCGGCCCAGGTCTCGACATCGGCCGCAAGCTCTTTGGCCGCCGGTAAGCCCTCAACCCCAGCCGTCATCGCCGCTGAGCCCACGATCCCTGGCTGCGGTCGACGCATCCCTTCCGCGGACTGACGAAAGGCCCCTGCCGCGATGCCCGCCAGGTCCGGAAGCGTTTCCGGCCAATTGATGCGGTAAGTACTGTGTCGCGTCGGCTGCGGAAACGCCGTCGACGACCTCGCCCGCGCCAGCGCATCGAGCGGAACCTCCTGCACCTCAGCGCGATCGTTGTCCACGACGAAGGCAATCCCTTCGGCCGTGTCATAGCCGATGACCACGATGTCATGGCGACTCATCTGTAACTGCACCCGCAAATACGGCAGCTCAGCAATGTCCCCCCACACCATGCTCGGTCGACCGGCGTCTATCTCATCGAGGACCCACGACCATCCCTCGCCGGGATCATCGGTCGTGAGAACGTCGACCTGTCCGCCCAGTCTGCGAGGTAGATCAATCTCGAAGTCTCTTCCTCGCCCGACCAGGTACAACGGCGGTACGAGGTCGCTCGATCGCAAGTAGGACAGCCCTAACGCGCCACCGAGTGCGAACACCAAACCCTCATCGGGTGGTCCGTCCCACCCGAGACCCTGCCAGTGCAGCAGATCGCGCATGGCGCCGGATCCGCAGTGACCCCCCATCCTGTGCGGGTAGTTCTCGATCAGGGCCTTGCCAGGCATGGGCACTCCTCTACGGCGCAATGAATGTACGACGGGTTCATTTCGACCCGCGTGTCTCGACGTCGTCGCCCGGGCCTTGTGGCCTCAGGCCGAGGTGGCAAGAACCAACTCGGCTCGGTCGACCGGCAGCTGCTGGGTGATGATCCGTTTGCTGCGCATGAAATCCCGAGGCCGCTTGACGCAATCAGCTGCGATGAGCTCACCGGCACGGAGGTAGAAGCAGCTGAAGTCGCGATCCTTGGTCGGGTCACCGCTGAGGACGACCTCGTCGTAACCGGTGTTGAGGCCGGCGATCTGGAGCTTGAGATCGTACTGATCGGACCAGAACCACGGCAGCGCCGTGATCGTCTTGGACTTCCCACACAAGGTGGCGGCGGCGACCTTGGCTTGCTCCCCCGCACTCGACACGGACTCCAGCCGGATACGCCGGCCGTAGCGGGCCATGACGTGGCTGGCACAGTCCCCGGCGGCAACGATGTCCGGGTCACTGGTCTGGGCGTGGTCATCGATGACGATTCCGTTGTCGATGACCAGGCCCGCGTCAGCGGCCAGATCGATGTTCGGTTCCACGCCGATGCCGACGATGGCGAGGTCGGCGGCAATCGACTCACCACCGGCCAAGACCACCTCGCGGACCCTGTCATCCCCGGAGAGGGCTTCGACCAGCGCACCCGTGCGGATATCGACGCCTTCCTCCCGATGGATCCGGTCGAAGAACGCAGAGACCTCGGGAGCGGTCACCCGCTCGAGAACGCGTCCGGTCGCCTCGAGAACGGTGACCTCCAGGCCGAGTGCGCGCAAGGAGGCGGCCGTCTCCAGTCCGATATAACCGCCGCCGACGATCACCGCGCGCCGCCCGGGGCTCGCGGCCTCGCGGATCTTAGCGACGTCGGCTGCAGTACGGAGGTAGTACACCCCGGCCAGGTCGGCTCCCGGGGCGGAGAGCCGACGAGGCCGAGCGCCCGTACAGATGGCGAGCTTGTCGTAGGACATCGTCTCGCCGTCGTTCAACACGACGCGCCGAGCCGCGCGGTCGATTCTCGCGACCGAAGCATCGAGCAGAGTGATCCCCTGGTTGACGTAGAAATCCGAGCTTCGGATCGCGAGGTCGTCCAGTACGCACTTGTCCGCGAGGTATGCCTTCGAGAGCGGTGGACGCTGATAGGGCAGCGCCGACTCTTCCCCGATGAGGACGATCTCGTCGGTCCACCCCTCCTGGCGCAGGCTGGCCACGAGCTGTGCTCCGGCATGACTGGCTCCGACGACGACGGCTCGCCGAGGTGTCATGCGTCCGATTTCGCGGTGAGGCGAACCATCATCTTGCTGATCCCCCTCACGAAGTTCGACTGCACGTACTCGGGCTCGCCGATGACCTCGATGTTCTCGAAGCGAGGAAGCAACTCTTCCCAGAGAATTCGCAGCTGCAGCTCCGCCAGACGGTTGCCCATGCAGCGGTGGACGCCGAACCCGAAGGAGATGTGGTTGCGGGCGTTGGCCCGATCGATGATGAAGTCGTCCGGACGATCGAACACGCGCTCGTCGCGGTTGCCCGAGGCGTACCACATGACCACCTTGTCACCCTTGCGGATGAACTGTCCGTTCAGCACGGTGTCACGCTTGGCGATCCGACGCATGTAGGCCAGCGGCGTCTGCCACCGGATGATCTCCGAATTCATGTTGGGGATCAGGTCGGGGTTTGCCTTCAGCTTCTCGAACTGGTCGGGGAACCGGTTCAAGGCGAGGACACCACCGCTCATCGAGTTGCGGGTCGTGTCGTTTCCACCGACGATCAGCAGCAGAAGATTGCCCAGGAACTCCATCGGTCGGTCGATGAGGTCCTTGGTGCTCTCGTTGCTCTGCAACATGGTGATCAGATCGAATCCGGGCTCTTCGCCGGCTGCGGTCCGGGCAGCTTTGTCGTGCCAGTGCTCGCTGAGACCCCGGGCCATTTCCCGCATCCCCACGAACGTTTCGTCGAGGTCTGACGGACCGCCGTTGGTCTGCTCCATCGAGGTCGCGAGATCGGACCATTCGACGAGCTTGCGACGCTGCTCGTAGGGGAAGTCCAGCAGTGTCGCGAGCATCCGCGCGGTCAACTCGATCGACACCCTCTGGACCCAGTCGAACGGCTCGTCCAGCGGGAGGTCGTCGAGCACCTCCCGGACACGCGATCGAATCAAGCCCTCCATCTCATGGAGATTCTTCGGCGCGACCACGCCTTGGACAGCGGCACGCTGCCGGTCGTGACGAGGCGGATCCATAGCGATGAACATCGTGATGTCCAGGAAGCGCGGCGGGGTCCCGATCACGATCAGCGGCTCCGCGGAGAAGCTCTCGTGGTTCTTGTCGACCGCGATGATGTCGGCATGTCGGGTGACCGACCAGAACGGACCGAAGGCGCTCTTAGGCAAGTAGTGCACGGGCGCCTCGTTGCGGAGGCGTTCGTAGTACGACTGCCAGCGCCCCTGGCGGTAGAGGAACGGGTTGCTGAGGTCGATATCGGCCAGTTCGACCTCCTCGACGGGCGGGATGGGTCGCTCGACGAAGAGCTTCTCCCCGTCTGTCCGGGTTACGATGCGCCGGGTCTTGTCGTATAAGTGAGCGCCTTGGATCTGCACGTCGATCGGGATGATCGACTGAACTTTCTCGGTGATTGCTTCAGAAATCTTCATGATGCTTGTCCGTTTCTCATGTCTACATCTGGTATTCGGGAGTTTCGACGACCAAGCCGTCCCACTCCTCGCTCGCCCTCATCTGGCAAGACAGCCGGGAGGTCGGCTGACGCTCGGGGTGCATCGCTAGCATCTGCTCCTCGACCGGGCCGGAGAGGCCGACCTGATCGGTCCACTGCGGATCAACGACCACATGGCAGGTGCCGCATGCCGCCTCGCCGCCGCAGTCCCCGTCGATGCCCGGAATCGCGTTGTTCGTCGCTATCTGCATCAGCGACTGGCCTTCCACGAGAGGCGCCTCGTGCTTCGAACCGTCATGGGAGACAAATGTGACAACTGCCATAACCAACTCCTGTTACGTTCAACCTGGTGCAGAACTTATTGAAAAGTGTCGTGGATCACGAAGGAGCGCGCCATGTTCGTCGAAGTCATAAAGTTGTGAATTTGGCTCAGGCACGCTGGTGACAGCTGACGTCTGGGTGCCACCACTCGTATTCATGCAGATGATGGAGAGCCACGCGCTCGATGCGGACGCCGTGAGGCGGTTCCACGAGATCATGGCCAGCGAGGGCACCGGCGAGGCAATGCTGATCCAGCGCGACGCCCCGGCTCCGTTGCGGTGGTTCCGACAGGTCTACCCGGGGCTCGACGTCGACCAGGCAACCCTGCTCGGCCTGGCGTTCGCCGAACAGGCCTGTCTGACGTCGTTCGGAGCGTTGAGCGTTCCGCTGGTCAGCGCGGGTTCGATCACCGAGGTGGTCGAACTGCTCGCTTACCTACCGCTGATCTCGACAGCCATCCACCCCCAGTTTCAGCCAAGTGAGGATGGATTAACCGTCGGGCTCACCGGACATACCAGCGATCTGGCACTGGACTGCATGGCCGTCGTCTACAGCGGTTCGGCACTGTTGCGACTGCTCGACATGCTCGTCGGGGATGCGCCCTCGGTGACACTCCACCTGAGCTGGCCGCCGCCCGCCGCCCTGACTGATCACGGAGACGACTTCTCGCTTGCCGATCGCCTGTTCTTCGACTCTCCGATGTCGTACCTCTACGTTCCCGCTGACACGCTCGACGAAGTCTGTAGGTTCCCCGATCCCCTCGCGTATGGACTTGCCGTCGACGACTTGAGACGGACTCTCTATCAGCTCAACGGAGCGATATCGTTCTCGCAGAAGGTACTAGCGCTGCTGGAAAAGGACCCGGGGCGGCGAAACCGCCAATGGGTCGCCGATGAGCTCGCGGTCTCGACCAGCACACTCAAGCGGCGTCTTTCCGACGAAGGCACCAGCTTTCGCGAGCTCAGCCAATCGTGTTTGCGCGAGCGCGCGATGCTGCTCTTGCTCACCGGGTCGATGTCTGCGAGCCAGATCGCTAAGGAGCTCGGCTACGGCGATCTGACCAACTTCTCGCACGCCTTCAAGCGATGGACCGGCCGCTCTCCGAGCGATTTCCGACACGTGGACCAGTGACGCGATCCCGGCGTCATGCCGACCGTTACGTGGCGGACGACGCATGATCAATTAGCTGTCGGACATTTCCGTGACGTTGATAGAAACCCCGGCACGGCTCCCGCACCCGTTCGGTGACAGTCGGCGGGGGAGCATGCCAGATCCACGAATTCAATCACCACCGACCCCACACCGTCTGCGTGAATGGAGCCATCTTGATTCAGAGTCCTGTTGCCCGTGAACTGGGCGGATAGGACGATGAGGATCATGGCTGGACGTAAGAGGCATTCCGCAGAGGAGATTGTGCCAAGTTGCGCCGTGCCGATGAACTCACCGGGGCGGGAAAGACACCTGAAGAGGCTGCTGCCGAGCTGGAGGTGTCGGTCGCGACATTGTTCATTTGGCGGCGCTCCTAGGCGGAATGGACACCGATGCGGCGAAGGAACTCAAAGAGCTCCGCGAGCAGAACGGCC
>Ga0073926_10000130_pt1 | contig 16398 bp, 27 predicted proteins | sample GWRWmT4_4Nov14_FD_70189 | JGI IMG/M metagenome (GOLD analysis project Ga0073926, IMG submission 70189) | Sand microcosm microbial communities from a hyporheic zone in Columbia River, Washington, USA - GW-RW T4_4-Nov-14 | ecosystem: Engineered > Artificial ecosystem > Sand microcosm >...
GTGCTAGGACGAACAAGAGCATTAAGGCTCTGCGTGAATATGCTGATCTGCTGGAACTTAACGATCATCCTGATTTCATCTGCTGATCTACTGACAACGCGAAACCCTCTCCGGAGGGTCTACCGGTAGTGCCGGTACTGATGAGCGTAATTCAATCATATCAAGAGAGAGAGAACAGCATGAAAATCCATTTTGTCGCTAAGTCTAGCAACGTTAAGACCGGACCTATACCGGTAACCTACTCTGAGCGTGACACTTGCCCGCCGTCGTGTGGTCAGCGTGATAGCTGCTACGCTGAAGCCGGTTTTCACACTAGGATGGTGTGGGATAAGGTTAGCGTGCGTGGTGCCACACTCGAAACTGTAGCGGATAAGATTCGCAAGCTTAAGCCGGAGACGCTGTGGCGATTCAATGTAGCTGGTGACCTACCGGGTGCTGGTGAAGATATCGATGGTGCTGCAGTTTCGAAACTGGTGCACGCTAATCGTGGGAAACGCGGCTTTACCTACACTCATAAGCATAGTGCGCGTGCTATCAAATTTGCGAGGTTCGCTACTGAACGTGGGTTTACCGTAAACCTATCGGCGGATGATGCTGGACACGCTGACACCCTTGCTGCACACGGCTTACCTGTTGCTGTCGTCGTGCCACTAGGCACGCCGGAGCGTACTACCACACCACAGGGTAGGCCTATCGTCGTGTGTCCTGCACAAACTCGCGAGGATGTGACGTGTTACTCGTGTGGATTGTGCCAGCGTGCCAATCGTAAAGTGATCGTGGGTTTTTTGGCACACGGTACTCGTGCGAAGAAAGCCGATGCTGTTGCGCGTCGTGTGATACCGATTGCACTAGCAGCATAAATACCCGTTGACAAGGGTGGGTTATCTACCTGATAATCCACTCACTCACTTATCTTATCGGAGCATTTATCATGTACATGACGGCAAAATACCCTAGCAAGTGCAGCAAAACAGGTCGGGATATCCTTCCTGGTGACCGGATTATCTACTACCGTTCTACCCGTAAGGCTGTGCTAGTCGGTGGGACACGATCGGCAACATTCAACGCTAACGGTGTGTCTACCACCGTCTACCGTAACGCTCGGGGGTTGTGCGAGGACGCACCGTGTTGCGGATGCTGTACCGGCTAACCCTATCTTATCGGAGCCCCTATGACCTACTTAACATCTCGCGAACGTGCGGAATCCATCGTCGAAGATAACGTCAAGTTTGACGACGGTTGGACCTATACCATCAAACAGCTAGGACGCTATTGGGTGGTGGCTGTGCACGACGAGGACGGCCACCCCCTGGGGTATCTGTGAACCCGACCGCTGAGGAAATCCTGGATATGTTGCTGGATGGCGACCCAGTTGTCTGGCACATATCGCGGGAAGGTAACGACATCCGCGTGATCGCCACGATGGAGGATGGAACATCGAGACCCATAGCAGTCCCTCTGGCAAGCCCTACAAGCGATCAAGATCCGTCCGTGTAGGGTAACCCCAACCGGACATCATTCGGCCCGTACAGGGCCATTCACAGCCCCCTAGGGGTATTTCAATCGGAGAGTGTATGTTTTACGAAGAATTGCAGGCCAAGATCGCCGACCTCCAGGCGCAGGCAGCCCGTGTGAAAGAAGAGGAGAAAGAACAGGCCATCGGTATGGCCCGGACGATGATCAGCGCCTACGGGATCACGGCCAGGGACCTGGGACTAGACAAGGCCCCTAAGGTCAAGACCGGACCTAAGCCAGGGAACAAAGTGTCCCCTAAGTATCGGGACCCAGCTAGTGGCGCAACATGGTCCGGTAGGGGTAAGACCCCACGCTGGATCAACGGAGCCGATAGGTCCCAGTACGCTATCTAATCTTATTGGGGCGGTTGAGAGCCGCTCCTTAATATCTAAAGGGTAATATTATGTCACAAATCAATTCTGAACAACCTCCGAAGTTTCTTCGTCTCCCAGAAGTTTCGGCAAGAACAGGTTTAGGGAAGTCAACCCTTCTTACTTGGGAAACCCAAGAAAGATTCCCTAAAGCAGTTCGCCTCAGCCCAACCTTTCGGGTATGGTTAGAATCAGATGTAAATGAATGGATACTTAATAAACACCGTGAAGCAGTAGGGAACTAACCATTACGGGGGTTGTGAGCCCCCATTTATATCTGGAGTAATCGTGCGTTTACATCTTATATTAAAAACAATCTTAGTTTCTACTTTCTGTTTAGGAATAGCTGGCGCGCTCGTGGGTGACCTACATCTGTGCGCTATTGGTCTTGTTTCTGCCTTTGGTTGTGTGATGCTACTGGTCGGGAGGGATGACGAATGAAAGAAAAACCAGGGCCAAAGTTAAAGAGGACAGAAACCGTGACAATAAGACTTGATACAACCACCAAGCATAATGCAGCAGAGGCTGCGTGGATGTCCAGGAGAACCCTATCATCATGGATTGAGTCCGTTATTATTGAGAAATTAGAAAAGGAAAACAAAAAATGAAGGGCCAGTGGATTATTAAAGAGGTTTATTTCGAGGATGGTTTCCCCAAGATCATCAGAGACTTACAACCAGAGACCCCCTATGTTCCACCCGAAATTACCCCCGATGACAGAGAACTAATGGATCGGGCGTGGGATTACTTGGCGGCCTATACTGTGGGGGAGCGACCAAACTCCTCAGAAGTTAACGATTTGATTTTCCTTTTAGAAGCCAGACTAACGGAGAAAAACACATGAATGACTATCAGATGATGCAGATCTGGAGAGGGGTTAAATACCCCCAGAAAGAAGTAGAACAGCGGGTTCTAGAGTTCGGAAGGCAAGTGATGCACGAGTCATCCGATCACTACTACCAGCTTGGGAGGCAAGAGGCATTCCACGCAATGAAGCCAGTATTGTTGAAAGCCTTGAGTGCCCTAGACTCTGCTCACTACATTCTGATGATTCAGCCCGTGACACCACGGGAAGAAGCAGTGGCTGTCGATGATGCTATCAAGCACCTTAACTCTATCTTGGAGGTTCTATGACCCCCGATTGCTTCCCATCCCGTCTGTCATACCTCGGCTGGGTACACGCTGCGAGGATGCACCCACCAGCCGAAAAACACGAGTACTGCGAAGACTGCACGTTCGAGTATCAGTCTCAGATGATCAGGCAGGGTAGATGTCAGTACCCTGGGACTACCTTCAAGCAGTGGGGAGAGGGTAGAGATCTCGCCATTGTCGGACGTAGACCCTACCATGTTGTCCACAAACTCAAGCAAGTTGCAATTTATGGTGTAAGATAGAGTTTGTTCAGTGCTGTCTCCTCTCGGTCTGCGAGACCGTTCAACCCAGACGCTTGATCTGGGTTTTTTTTTGTGTTAGGGTTTACCCTGTTGTGGTCGTACGCAACTGAAAGACTCCTTACTCATGCGTCGCCTCTATACGAGGGTACGACCGGCGCAGCAGTAAGGGGTTTTTTTTTGCAGACCAGGATCGCACTCCTCGCGCAGAAGTGGGCCTAGATGGGCCGCAGGGAAGGAAACATCGGCCAGGGATTACCACCCTCTGCGAGCCGCGCAGCGTTCCAGAGCGACTGCACAAGTGTCGAACCTCCTGGGTGGTCTCAGGCTCGGCATGATTGAATCTGGCGTCAAGCGAACACTGGCAGGAATCCCAAGAGTGACCCTGCGGGTGGGGTGGTTGGTCATACCACCTTGGAGGTTCTGTTGTCTAAATAATCAGACAGGAGAACAGACAGTTGACAGACTGTTTTATCTATGATCTAGTGTTGTCTCTCGTATCTTATATCTATAGGTGATCTTATGAAACTCTGCATTCACTGCAAGCATCTAATCCCGCGTCCAGGCGACGATGACTACGCACTAGCCAAGTGTGGTGCGTTCTACAACCTGCACCCTGTCTCTGGGGCAAAGCTCTATGCCTACGCATTCAACCAGCGCACCTTCCAGGACGGTAAGTGCGGGATGCCTGCTGCTTTCTTCGAGCCTATCGAGGGGCACAACGATGAGTGACTTCAGCCCAGAGATCCGCAACAGTGCTTGGTGGTCCGGTGATAGCCGTATGGCTGCTAATGGTCGAGCAGCAGAAGCTATCCTGATCAAGCAAGGTAGGGTTACCCCTGAGGACATCTCCGATAAAGAGAATGTCAAGATGGGTCATGTGATGCAGCCAGTGATCGGCAGGCTCGTGCAGGACCGATTGCAGGTAGAACTGAAGGACGCTGACTACTCCATGACTCACCCCAAAGAACCTTGGTTGCGTTCCCACTTTGACTTCATCTCTGCTGATGGTTCTTTCCTGGTCGAGGCCAAGAACTACAACGGCAGTCAGCGCAGGAAGTTTGATGAGTCTGGGATCATGCCCGACGCTGATCGTGTCCAGTGTATCCACGAGGCTACAGTTCACGGGATCAGCAAGGTCTACTTGGCAGTTCTTCTGGGAGGCCAGGAGCTACAAGTAATCCCTGTCGAGGTCACTCCTGACATGATGGTTGATCACATCAAGTGGTCGGCCAAGTGGTGGAGCTATGTGGCATCTAACACTGAACCAGAGCCTGAGACTATCGAGCAGGCTCGGTTGCTATTCCCACAGTCTGAGTCATCTGTAGCAACTGCTAGTGCTGAACTGGAATCTGTTCTCGCTAGGCTTTCTAGCCTCACAGAACAGCGTAAGAGCCTAGAGGACGCCGAGGAGCAGCATAAGCTCGCAGTGATGCGTTTCATGCGCGACAGGGACGTTCTAACCTCGGTTGATGGTAGTGTGCTGGCAACTTGGAAGTCTGCCAAGGGATCGAGGAAGTTCGATGCTAAGGCGTTTCAAGAGGCGTATCCTCAGATGTACGATCAGTTCGTCCGGGAAGTCCCCGGCTCACGAAGGTTCCTTATCAAATGAATGAAGAAGTCAACGACGATGATGTGTGGCACTTGTACAGAGCACTTGCAATGGCTGCATTTATCATCAAACGAGAGAATCCATACCATCATCAAAGCAAACAGATGATCAAGGATTCAGCTTCAGAATATGCCAATCTTATGTGTGAAGGAATAGAACATGAGCCAGTTAATCACCGTTGATCAAATACAGACGATGGCTGTTGCTGTTGTCAAATCTCAGTTGTTTGGAATGAAGACAGTTGAGCAGGCAACTGCTCTGATGCTTATCGCCCAGGCAGAAGGCTATCATCCTGCTCTCGCAGCACGTGACTATCACATCATCCAAGGTCGACCAACCCTGAAAGCAGAAACCATGATGGCGAGGTTCCAGCAGCAGGGTGGGAAGGTTGACTGGAAGACCTTAACGGACGAGGAAGTAACCGCTACCTTTTCTCACCCTTCCGGTGGTTCTGCGACGATCACCTGGACAATTGAGCAGGCCAAGAAGGCGAATTTGACCGGCAAGGACAATTGGAAGAACTATCCTCGTGCGATGCTGCGTGCACGGGTAGTATCGGAAGGTATCAGGACGGTCTTCCCAGGCGTTGTGCTGGGCGTCTACACGCCTGAGGAAGTGCAGGACATACCTACACAACCAAAGACCCGTGATATGGGCACTGTGGACGTTGTAGAGGCCGTGGAGGAGGAGAAGGTAGACCATCCCTTTTCACTCTTTCTTGCAGACGGAAGTGTCTACAAAGGCTACCCGGATTTCACCGAGTACATGGAGGGCATTAGGTCTATGGTTGCGAAGATAACCAATAGCACCAAGTTCAGCGAGGAAGAGAAGAAGGCCAAGATCACTTCTCTCTTGACTGCCAACAGCAAGCAGATAGAAGCACTGCCTGCTCTTGCCAAGATCCAGTTGAAGGGTGCGCTTATCGGGGAGGGATCGAACCTCCCAAACGCAATCAGGGAAGGCCCCGACCCGGAGATATCGGAGGAACTGTAAGCGGATTTTATCGTATAGGTCAGATCAACATCAGAGGTTTTCATGAGTTACGACAAAAAAGAATATCCAGTGACCCCCGGCAAAACAATTCTTTTCTCGAAAGATCCCTCCCAAAAGAAGAACCCTAATCAACCAGACTGGGATGGTGATTTAGTTCTCACCAGATCTTACACAGAGGGTCAAACACTCAAGCTATCTATCTGGAAGAGTATGGCTAAGAACGGGAAAGAGTACTTTACCGTCAAAGAAAATACATACTTCAAAGATAAGGAGCTGACCGATAACGCTCCCAAGGAAGTGCCTGCTTCATACAAGCCATACGGTGGGACGTTCAAGAAGCCGGTGGATGACGATAGCGACGTGCCTTTTTGATGACTCCTACCCAGAGGTCTTTAGAGTACCTGCGTGAACAAGGTTATCTCTGCGCCATAGTCGAGAAGTGGAATCCACACGCTCGGATACGGCAGGATCTCTGGGGTTGGTGCGATATCTTGGCTATCCGCAAGAACGAGGTTCTGGCAGTCCAGGTCACTGCATCTGGGGTTTCAGACCGTATCAAGAAGATCACTGCATCTGAGACGGTAGGGCCTGTCAGGGAAGCAGGGATCAGGATAGAAGTACACGGTTGGCGGAAGAACTCCGCTGGTAAATATGTAATGAGAATCGAGGATATATCGTGACCAGTTTATTTGTAGCTACTCCCATGTACGGTGGAATGTGCACAGGGTTCTACCTGCAATCAATGCTTGCACTCGTGAGTGTTGCCAAGCAGGCAGAGATAGAAGTTTCCTGCTCTTTCATGTTCAACGAAAGTCTGATCCAGCGAGCTAGGAACGGTCTAGCACACCAGTTCTTGAAGACAGAATGCACTCACCTGATGTTCATCGACGCTGACATCCGGTTTGATGCCAACGACATCCTGTCAATGGTTGCAGCAGACAAGGACATCATCTGCGGTCTTTACCCGAAGAAGGAGATCAACTGGCAGCAGGTAGCACTTTCTGCCGCTGCTGGTGTACCGATAGATCAGCTCAAGAACCACACTGGTGCGATGGTAGTTAACCTAGTAGGTCAAGTTGGAGATGTCATTGTCCCTGCCGCTGAACCTCTAGAGATCGTCAACGGTGGCACTGGATTCATGCTCATCAAGCGTGAAGTGTTTGAATCACTCAAACCTTTTGTAGCCACCTATCACAACGATGTGCTGGACACGGCAGGCACGTTCAAGCCTGATCTTATGCACGAATACTTCCCCGTGATGGTGGAGAATTCACGACTGCTCTCAGAGGACTTTGCGTTTTGCACAATTGCAAGAAAGCAGGGGTATAACATCTATGCCGCACCCTGGGTACGACTTGGGCACTACGGCAGCTACCTTTTCGAAGGTTCCCTAATCCCTGCACCTTAACGGAGTTTGTTATGAAAGATCAGATACTTGACGCAATCGGTGGTTCAGAGCCAGTTGATGCACTCAACGCACTGTTCTCAGTCGCGTTCTTGGTTGCCAAAGCCTCTAACATCAACGAGTTTACTTTGGGAAGCCTCTTCTCTTCCACTATGGACGCCCTCTTCCAAGCGCATGAAGACGAGGACGTAGAAGACAACGAAGCAGAGGAAGAGGAAGAAGCAGAAGAGATCGACGAACAAACGGACTGAGATTTATTTCTTAGCCGTTCTGGCAGATCTACGGAAGGCTGAGGCAGTTGGGTAACCCTTCTGCCCCGGCCTTTTCGCAGGAAGTCCAAGTTTTCTACGCCGGTTGATGTTGTAGTACAAACCTTTATTTGCCATCTCTGATACCTATAACGTCTGGGTTTACATATGCCACACTACCAGTGATCAGACGATCACCTAGTACCGGCTCTCCTTTCTCTAGCATCACTATCGAGTTCGTAAACTCTAGGCGCCTGACCTGATGGTTAGTCTTGGTCTGGGCGTTGACAGCCGCTATAAAGCCCGAGAAGAAGCGTATAGCGTTATTCCCATACCCAGGCATCCACATCGTGTGGAAGTCCTCTACAACGTACAAACCACCGTTGTTGAGTTTAGGCCACCAGACGTTCCAGTTCTCGATGATATCGTCTGACTGGTGAGATCCATCGTCAATGATAATATCAAATGTGCTGTCAATCTGAGTTGTCTTGGAATCACCAACGATGACTTCAATACGCTCATCCTCAAACTTGAGGTCAGCGCACTTAGGGTCTACGTCAATGCCGTAGATCTTCTCAGCATTCCAAAAGTACTGCGCCCACGTTTCTAGTGAGCCACCGTTCTGGACGCCTATCTCTAGAATTTTTACCTGAGTGTCTTGTAGGTAGAAAAACCTGTCGTCATAAAAGTCTAGATACGATGACCACTTGTCAGAAACTTTACCTGTTTTCTGACGATGAATAGTTGCTAACGACATCCCCATCTTCTCCTGGCTGCTTTCCCGCGCTCCCCCGTCCACCCTTTTGAACGGGCACAGAAACTTTTGTGGCGCGGTCCTGACTTGGTAGGGGCTTGCAGGTTAGATCCCGAAGCACGAGCCTTAGCCCTACCTTTGGCAGTCAGTCCAGCACCACGGCTGGCAGGCAACTTCTCTCCCCTGCCAACGCTTAAATTTGGAAACTTCTTCCTCACAGTGTACTCACATCAATGAGCGACCCCCGAAAGTCAATGATACCCTCGGAATGCTTACTCACCAACTCAGGCCACAACAACTTGTTGTCTTTCATGGTCAGGACAGCAAAGCCAGACCTCCAGTTGACTGGACTGTCTTCTAAATAATCCAAGAACTGGGGTCCATCTATTTCTGCCAGAGTCCCGGTGTCTACCCCCCATCTCGTTCCTTTGTAGTCCCCAAAGGGCGTGACCTTGAGCGAATGCAAGTGGCCGGTGACGATGCTAGTTCCAGAGTTCACAGTGTTGTTGTGAGTTGCGTGAACACCATTTTTGTACCTATGCTTAATCACTACATTTTCAGACAGCCAACAAGTCCAGCACGGATGCCATTTCGGAAAATGGTCCTTGAGATTTGTACCCTGCACGTTCTCAAACTCTGGGGCAGCTTGAGCCAAGCGTGTCTCAAAACGGCTATCGTGGTTCCCCAGCGGCCATACCAGTTGAGTATGGTGTCTTGCCTTTTCACAAGCCTCTTCGATCTCCCTCATAGCCTCCTGGCAGGCATCTAACTCCTGCTTCACGTTTGGCCTATGCGTCCACCCTATGCGTGGGAATCTAGATATGGATGCACCATCAAAGATGTCGCCGTTGGCAACCACAACGTGCGGTTTAAGGGTGTTTATCGCCCACAACAAGCCCTTGAAAGCAGTTGTGCGAATCCCCGGCCAGAAGTGTGCGTCTGAGAAGACTAGGGCTATCCCGTCTGTAAGACCAGCTTGGTGCCTGGCCTTTTGTACATGGGGCTTTAGGCCTATGCTGGTAAGTTCTACTTTCAACCTACCTTCTATTTGTCGCCTTCTGGTATGAGCGTGTCGCTCAGAGATACCTAATATTTTTGCCACCTTCATAGCACTGTTGTGCTTACTCCATAACTCAAGAAACTCTTGGTCAGGTATCGTTGGCTTGCTTGGCATGATTCAGCCCCGTGGTACGGAACCTGTCAAATAGCACACAATTGTTACAGAAGATCAGCTTCTGCTTGTCTGCGTTTTAATAATCCTGGCAAAACCTTTCCTCTAGCCTTGCACCATTTCATTAACTCAACCTTGGCTGCTTCCCAGTTCTGCTCGTTAACCTTCTTCTTGAGAGTAGAAGTCTGGAGCTTGCCAACGCCCAGGTTGTAGCAGAAGTCTACGATAGCGTTAAGCCTTTTTGTGTCCGTTATTAGACCAGGACAGTGGCGCAAGGCTCCCGGTAAATAGGTGTGCCTTAGTTCGTATTCCAATAGCGCCTGTGCTTGCTCTCGGGTCATCGGCGGGTCTTGCAGCGTCACCCGTTTGCCGTTGCTGTACTGGGTTGACCCGAAACCAATTGTGGGGATCGAGGCAGGACAGAGGTACGGCGACCCTCGGAAACCTTCGAAACGCTGGCATAATGATACCGCTATAGAGAGATCAAAGTCCACGCTTTGCCAGAGTCCTGTCGAGGAACCAATAGTTCAACGTGCCAGACACGAGAGCAGAGAAGTCTGCGCTCATCACCAGTTTGAAGACCTCTGTAGGCTCCATCCCGGTATGCCATGAAGAATAGCCCAGCCAAAGGTGTACGCATGACCAAACAAACAAGATCCAGTAAGTAACAACAGGGCGTACAGAGGCAGATAGTGAAGCTGCGAAGCCACCAGAAGCCTTAGCCATCTCAGTCTGAGATTCAATCGCCGCATTGAAAGCATTCATGACTCCTGCATCAACCGTTGCCTCGTGCTGTGCGCCGATCTCAGCCATCTTCTGCTGGCCTCTCTGCGCCTCCAGTTCACACTGTCGGTTGAACATCTCTAGCTCATGACCGCGCTCGTTCTTCTTGTCTAGGAACTTCAAAACCTCCGGTGCTAGACGGAAGATACCGCCCAGCAAGGAGCCAAAGATGCCACCAGACAAGAGTTCAAGCATTAGATGCCTTCTCCGGGAGTGACGTAGATCGTGTGAGATCCGGTCGAAGTAATGAAAGATATAAACACATTCGCGCTGGCAGAACACTGAGGTCCACTCAACACAATTGATTCTTGTGGCCTGATAGGGACTCCATACCCCGAAGTGCCAGACGTTGGTACAGCAACATTGGCGCCAGATGTAGCCGATATCCTGACATACACCGGAGGTGTATTTGATGGTTCATGACTGACAAACAAATACTGTCCAGATGGACTGTCAGCAGAGATGTTTGCAGTCTGGATGTTGACGTTCCCAGCCAGGGCAAACGTCTTCCCCATAGGGTAGAAGGGTTGCGTAGAAGCCATCAGTAAACCTTCTTTCCGCCGCCGCTAGTGGGGCTTTGCTTGGTGTCGTAGTACCCGTCACCACAGAAAGGAATGATGGAACGGAAACCACCCTTAGGCATCTGCCCTGGCTCCCACTTCACCATGTGAGGACTGCCGTCCTGTGGCAGTTGGGGGCGGAAGGGACTGGCAACCTGCTGGTTTAGATCATGGTCCCGTTGCTGGGGTCGGTTCTTCATTTCGATGCTCCTTGGCAACAATCGTTAGGTAACAGAAAACCACATAGATGCCAAGTGTCGCCACCCGCTCCCACGTTGGGTTCCACATTGTCCAGCATCCTAGACCACACGAGGTCAGCAGGGCTAGGACGGTGATAAGCCTGTCCGTTACCACGGTCAAGGCTAGTTTGATCAATTGGATAGCTTCCATATAGATTACTCATCGTCATCGTTCATAAAACCCGTACCCCAGTCAGAACCCTCGTCTTTCAGACGCAGAGCTTCCAACTTCAGCGCACGGTCGATAACCTTCATCTTAGCATCAAGACTGGCTTCAGGGTCAGAAATGGTCACGCGCAGCATATCTGCGATGGCTTTCTCTAACTCTGTGCTGATGCCACGCTTCTTGCTCATAGACCTAATAACCCAGATGCTGTTCTTGCTACACCATAAACACCACCAACAGACGCGAGACCCAACATTACTTGCCTCACTTTCTTTGCTGCTTCTTGCTGCTCAATACCCGTTTTCTCAATGTCTTGAATCTGTTTTGACAAAGATTGGTATTGTTCTTTAGATAATCTACCGCCTTTTTTTAGTTGCTCAATAAAACTTTTGCTGTCTGAAATGACTTGTTTGGGAGCCGCGTCTTTGATGTTGGCAAGGAAATTGTCAACATCTTGTTTCAACGCACTCAAAGATTCAGGAGTAAGCTTGGTGGTAGTGCTTGGAACTCCCAATGCTTCACCAAGTCTTTTGGTTTGCTCTGATGTCATTCTAGATGCTTTTTCTACAGCCTCTCTAGATGTGGCAAGAGCCTCTGTAGATTTACGTACCTCAGGGAATACTGAAAGCAACCCTTCGTTTTTCTGTACAAAGTCACGGATAGATTTGGAATCCATCCCTTCTACTTTTGATCGGATGTTGCCGGCAACCATCTTGGTTACTTCTGGAGATTTGCCTCCGACCAAATCTAACAAACGATTTGCTCTTTGTGCTGTTCCATCAAGGTAGTAATTTGCTACTGCCTTTTTGTCCTCTGAAAACAAAATGTTAGGTTCTTTTCCTAACTCTGTTTCTATAGCCTTTTCACCTCTCCCTGCCAATGCTTTAGTAACCGGCACGGATCTGCGTTCATATTCTGCAATGTAATCACCAATTCTTGGTTCATACAACTTCATAGAATCAAGCAACCTATCCCCCAAAGCATTCATGCGAAATGGGTCAATAGCTGCAAATCCTTCAACCTTAGACAAATCTTTGTCTTTCAACATCCTGCGAAGAAACTCTGCTTCATCTAATGTCAAAGGTTCTCTAGCAACAGTCTTTGGTTGATAACCAGGAATGCTTGCTGCACGAAATTGTTCTACTCGTTTTTCAGCCTCTGTCAAAGGACGCTCATTCCCTTTGATAGAAGCATATCTTGCTTTCAACTGAGATCTAAAAGGCTCAGGAGTCTTTTCTATTTGATTTTCAATCTCTGCAATTGTTTGTCTAAACTGATTAGCACTTGCAGGGAAACTTTCTATTGTTTGACCCTTTGCTTCTCTTGATCGTGCTTGTTCAAAAGCAGGATCTTTGATCTTTGTGATCGCTTCAGTCTGTCTTGTTTCTTTCAGTCTCTCAACATTGGCTCTGCCTTTAGGCTGGATGAATCCACCAAGTTGTTCATCAGTGACTTTCTCAGTAGCAACTTGTTGTAGGGCCTGTTGTTCAGATGCTTTAGCTTGATTGGCACGTTCTTGCAATTTCGTCTGAACTTTGCTTTGAGCGCTTTTAATATCTCGTTCGGCTGCGCGTTCAGATGCCACGCCAGTTGTTCTGCCTCTCTCAAGAGCACTAATTTCTTGTTGTAATAAGTCAGGCGCAGACTCTTCTGCAACACCAGTTACTCTCTTACGCAAAGCCTCTGCCCCAGTTTTAAACTCTCCTGGCAATGCTTTGCTGACAACCTCTCCAACCTTTCTACCTGTTCTTGTCAGGGCAGAACCCAATCCAGCAGTGGTCAACCCTCCAGCCATCTCGGCCAAAGTTTGACCGCCAATGCCTGCTCCACGTTGTTCAGCAGAGTAACGTGCAGCCTCGGCAGGAACGGATGCGGCAACCGCACCAGCACCCATCTTAGCTAATTCTTTACCTGTTTTAGGAATGACTACTTCTGCTAGTCTTCCTACATAAGGCGCTGCTTTTGTACCGGCAGTTGCCAGTTGCGCCCCACGAGCAAGTCCTGCCGCTACTGGGATACCACCAGCGTACATCGCAGCACGTTCTGCAAACTTAGGCTCTCCTGCCATCTTCTCAGGCGGAATAGGAGGAACAGCAAACCTAGCCTCTTGACCAGGGATCTGACTTACAAGATCTTTAGAATCGAAAGACTCTTCTTTTTTTGCAAGTTGATATGCGTTAACAACAGTATCAAAATCAGGGGTTCCCTTTTTCCCTTGATTGTCAACTATCCACTTCGCGTAATCATCAGCTTTAGCCATTATTTTTTACCACTAATTATTGCATCAGCAGCATCTCGTATTGAAGGCTGTTTGCTTTGCACTGGTTGTGCAGCGGGGCTTGGAGCACCAAACGTAGATTCATAATCTTCCGTTTTGGCTTTTGGTTTGTAACCAGCAGGAGCAGTCACATCCAAAATATCTTTTGAATAATTTATCTGATCGTCAATAAACCCACGGACTGTCTGTGCTGAGTCAGATGGTTTGGCTGTGAATGACTGATAGTTTTTCAACTCGTTACCAGTCAAGGTTGCACCAAACAAAGCGTGTCTGTTAGGTGCTTGGTACTGGCTGTACCTACCCCACCAACGTGCAGCATCATTGGCTTCTTTCTTGCCAAGACCTCTTCTTGCTGCTTCCAGTTCAAGATCCGCGCCAAACCCAAATACACCAAGACCAGCGTATTCTGGTTTGAAATCTTTTTTAAGTTTTTCTAGGCCACTTGTGATGGAATTCAATCCATCAATTTTCTTTTCTTTTGTGGCGCTAAGTTTGTCTGTAACGCCAAGAGCACCTTTGCCAACAAAACCTTCTGGAACCTCTACAGAACGAACATTCCCAGATTTGTCCATAACAATCATCTTGCCATCTGCCATTCCTATTGGCTGGACTGCTGCTTGGCCCCGTTCTTGACGATTCTCAACCCTAAACTGAGCCATTTGTTGCTGGAAACGTTGAGTGTCTTCTCTGTTTCGTTCTTCCCTTTCTCTCCGCAATCTATCTTCAAGTTCAACTTTATTTTGAGCAGCAGCAGTAATTGCTTTTTTGGTTTCGTTCGCAAACCATTCTTTTTGCATTTCAGCAGCGTAAGCCTTTTCTTGTTTGTCCAGCGCATCCATAACAGTCTGCAATCTCTTGTTGTTAGACCGTAGTTGTTCTAACGTAGAGACAAGACCGTACTTGTCAATGTTGTCATTGATGAAAGAAGCATCACGCTCAAGAGCAGCGATCTTGGCATTCCTTGTTGCAGACTCAATGTCGTTCTTGTTCTGCTCAAGTTCATAAGTGAAAGCCTTTTCTAGCGAGTCAAGCGTCCCTCTAAGAGCCTTTTGGTTGGTGTCAAACGCCAGACGCTGGTCTTTGGCGTATTGGTCTCTACCCTTTGCGTACCCTTCTGCCATGCCATTCATCGCGGCGAGAGCAGACTTGGCCGTGTTCTTGTTATTCCCGCCTAGCAGGAACCCAGCAGCACCAATAATGCTGAACACAGCAGCTAAAGTTTGAGCATTCTGCTGATCTGGGTTAAACGTAGACTTCTCAGCAAGTTCTCGACTCTTCTCTTGAATAGTCTTGTAAGCAGGTGATTCGTAAAGACTTTTTTCTAATGCTTTTCTGGACGTATCAAGTTCACGCAGGCTCTGGGCTTCTGACTCTGCCTTTTGTTTTGCCTGTTGTGCTTGGAATTGGCCTTGTTTGGCTAAGTTATCAATGATCTGAGCATCTATATTGGCAGTCTCAGTACCAATTTCTCCACGGCGTCTTTCTATTTCTGGCCGAGGATCTATTGGCTTTTCAATGTTAGGGAACGCAGCTTGACTTGACGGAGCAACAGGGGGTTTTTCTTTAACAGGAGTTCCCATTAAAGAAGTAAGACCCAACGTACTTAAAGGATTGTTTATCGCATCAAGTGTGGTTGCCATAGTTGCGCCTTCATTAGTGGGTATTTTTTGTCTTTTATCATATTTCGTTGCAAAAGGGTCTTTACCGCTTTTGCCACGCATCAATGCGTGTTCATATGCTTTATCCCAAATCTCGTCAGTCGGCTGTTTGCCAGACACCAAATGATCTATTTCTTTTTTTGTTAATGTAGGAACCAGCAAAGGAAAGTGGATACCTTCCATTTCTCCCGCTAATTCAGTTGATCGAGACGGGTTTCCCTCTTTGTCTACAGAAGGTATTTCTCCAAAATAGCCAAGCCCTTTATAACCAGGAGCTCCATGCTCTCTTTTTAATTGTTGCATACCCTGCCATTCTAATCTATTAGATATCTCTTCACCTGATAGTTCTCTGGAGGGGATGGTTGCCATGATTAAATTTTGGCGGGTTGAGTTGCTTGAATGACTGTCGGCGCAGCCAAACGAGTGAGGTTCCCGTAGTAGTTGCTGAACAGATTACTGATCTCTGCATCAGCACGGATGCCCTCTTGGATGGCCTTGGCCGTGTATTGATCTCCAATACCAGACAACTTTAACCCAAAGTCCTGCTGTGCTGCTAACAGCCTTTGACGCAGATCTTCCTCCGCTCTCTGCTGCTGGGCAATACCTACGCCACCACGGGCAACACCAGCCTGGGCTGCACGAGCACGTTGTGCATCTAGAGCTTGCTGGTTAACCGGAGTCAACTCACCACGAGAGGCAGCAGACTGAAGAGCCAAGCCTTGCTGTTGATACGGAGCACCTATTTGTCGAATCTGCTCTGCACCTTGCTGTGCGCCCTGACGAGCCTTGCGAGCGGTCAGTGCAGTCTGTAAACCACCGAGTGCACCTAGTCCTAGTCGAGCCTTGTCACCACCCGTGAGGGACTCTAAGAACCCTTTTTCTGCTGGTTGAGGAGACGTTGGTGTTCCTGCGGTGGGCGGCAAGGTGGCGTCTTGTCCGTACACGCCTTGTGAAAGTCCAAGAGAAGTAGGCGTTGCAATAGGAGCCTGAGTCCTAAACCCAATCATGTCTTGTGGAGAAACCTGTCCAGCAGTTAAATCAATACCACCACCGGCAGATTGACCAATAGTAAAATCAGGCATCATCAAGTCTGGAGTGTACGCAGCGCCTTCAAACAATCCTTCAGGCACGTTTGAATAGTCAGGTTCTGGTGGCGCTGGGTCATAGCCTAAGCTACCCTCGCTGTAGTCAGAAAACTCCATAAGGCCGGTCTCTGGGTTGATATTACCAGAACCACCTTGCTCACGCAGGAGT
>Ga0073926_10000139_pt1 | contig 15910 bp, 15 predicted proteins | sample GWRWmT4_4Nov14_FD_70189 | JGI IMG/M metagenome (GOLD analysis project Ga0073926, IMG submission 70189) | Sand microcosm microbial communities from a hyporheic zone in Columbia River, Washington, USA - GW-RW T4_4-Nov-14 | ecosystem: Engineered > Artificial ecosystem > Sand microcosm >...
AATTCAAGATGAGCAATATCGTGTTCGATTTTATCCAGATCATGGGTAAGCGCTTGAATGGTCTCGACATCACGGTCTTCAAGTGCCATGTCAAACAAGGTAGCGGTGTCGTTAACACCCACCGATACCGTATCAAGCACATTCACAATGGCTTCAAGGTCAACACGTTCTTTACCTAAGGCTTGGGCACGCGGTGGATTGCTCCACACGTCGGGCTGCTCAAGCTCACGTAACACTTCATCCAAACGTTCACGTTTGAGATCGTAGTCAAAGATACCCCCTCAGCGCCTGAATACGGGCGTTGAGATCTTTGAATTTGTTTTGCGTGGCATTAATCTGTAGATCTGCGTATTCCATACACCCACATTAATTTTAAGTGGTGAAAATAAATCGAAGTCACTGCGCGCAAGTAACAAGGACCAATCGGGCATTAAAAAAGTGCTGCATTTTAACTGATAAAAACCGCCCTGTCTCAGCCACAGTCCCCATCAGCAATTCGTTTTCAAGCGTAAAAAGCGCGCTTAAAGTGCCAACAAACCCTTTTGTAAATCTGCTTTTAAATCATCCGTATTTTCCAGACCTATAGAGATACGAACAAGACTTTCGGTAATGCCCGCATTTTTACGTTCCAGATCAGTCAAGCGTCCATGGGTTGTAGTGGCCGGATGGGTAATCGTGGATTTAACATCACCCAGATTAGCGGTAATGGAGTGAATCACGGTAGCATCAATAAAGCGCCAGGCAGCGGCTTTATCGCCCGCCACGTCAAAGGACAACACCCCACCAAATGCACTTTGCTGGCTCTGGGCCAGTGCATACTGGGGATGCTCGGGCAAACCGCAATAGTGCACACGTTTGATGCCCGCTTGTTGTGCCAGCCATTGGGCAATGGCCAAACCTGACTCGCTGTGCGCCTTCATGCGCAGACTTAATGTTTCCAGACCTTTGAGAAATACCCAGGCGTTAAAAGGACTCATCGTCGGGCCGGTGGAACGCAACACGCCAAAAATCTCCTGCATTTCACTTTCACGCCCCACCACCGCCCCGCCGACACAGCGCCCTTGACCATCGATATATTTGGTGGCTGAGTGCACGACGATGTCCGCACCCAATTTCAGTGGCAACTGCAAGGCCGGCGTGCAATAACAATTGTCCACAACCAGCCAACAATGGTGTTGATGGGCAAGTTCCGCCAGTTGCCGGATATCTGCCACTTCGCATAAGGATTGGAGGGCGTTTCCAGAAATAATAAACGCGTATTGGACTTGAACGCTTGCGCCCACGCTGCGGGTTGGGTCAAATCAACAAACGTGGTTTCAATACCGAATTTTTTCAGGTACTTCTCAAACACCACCACTGTCGTGCCAAAAATACTGCGTGATGAAATAATATGGTCGCCGCTTTTGAGTAGCGCCAGCATCGTTGCCAAAATGGCCGCCATACCGGATGCAAAGGCCACACAACGCTCACCGCCTTCCAGTGCCGCCAAGCGCTCTTCAAAGGTGCGTACCGTCGGATTGGTAAAACGGGAATAGATATTTCCCGGTTCAGTGCCGGCAAAACGTGCGGCGGCTTCTGCAGCCGTTTCGAAAACAAAACTTGAGGTCGGAAAAATCGCCTCGCTGTGCTCGCCCTCATTGGTGCGTTGCTGGCCGGCTCGAACCGATTTTGTTGCAACATGGGCATCACGTAACACGGCTTTAAGTCGATCTTCTCTTGTTTCAGACATGTTTGGTCTACCTCTATTTGCAATGCAAGGTATTGGGACAGGTGCAAATTAAAACCACCGACTCAGTCGTCATTGTGCAAATCCATTAACTCGTCATCGCCTTCAATCATTTCGTAGTTTTTTTTCGACTTGCTACTGTCATTACGGCGTTTTTCAATAAGTCTGAGGTAGTGCTCGTCGATATCCCTGGTAATGTACTCACCGGTAAACACCGAACAATCAAATTGCTTAATTTTGGGATTACCCTCTTGCGCAGACGCCAGCAAATCATCCAGATCCTGATAAACCAGCCAGTCGGCACCGATTTCCTTTCGTACCTCTTCAACACTTTTGCCGTGCGCAATCAGCTCATGCCTGGCCGGCATGTCGATACCATAGACATTCGGAAAACGCACCGGTGGTGCAGCCGAAGCAAAATACACCTTTTTAGCACCGGATTCTCTGGCCATTTTGATGATTTGATTACACGTGGTACCACGCACAATGGAATCATCCACCAGTAGAACATTTTTGCCCTGGAATTCCAGATCAATGGGATTGAGCTTTTGTCGCACGGATTTACGACGCTGATTCTGACCCGGCATAATAAACGTGCGACCGATGTAACGGTTTTTGATAAAACCCTCGCGGTATTTCACACCCAGATGATTCGCCATTTGTAACGCCGACGTACGACTGGTGTCAGGAATAGGAATGACGACATCAATATCATGATCTGGCCAGATTCGTTTGATTTTATCCGCCAGTTTTTCACCCATACGTAAACGCGCCCTGTAAACAGAGACGTTATCCATAATGGAATCAGGACGGGCCAAATACACATATTCAAAAATACAGGGCGACAAGACCGGAGCCTCCGCACACTGTTTGGTATGCAGCTGCCCTTTCTGATCAATATAAACAGCTTCACCCGGCTCGATATCCCGAATCAGGCTAAAGCCCAGTGACGAGAGCGCCACGCTTTCGGACGCGATCATATACTCGGTGCCTTCGGGCGTTTCACGTTTGCCATACACCGCCGGCCGAATACCGTAGGGGTCACGAAAACCCACCAGACCATAACCCGTAATCATGGTCACCACAGCATAGGCACCACGACAGCGACGATGCACCGCCGACACGGCGGCAAAAATATCCACCGGATCAGGAGATAATTTGTTCAGGCTCTGCAGCTCATGAGCGAAAACGTTTAATAGCACTTCGGAGTCCGAGTTGGTATTAATATGGCGCAAATCTTCCTGAAACAAATCGTTTTTGAGCTCATCGGTATTGGTCAAATTGCCATTATGGGCCAGCGTAATTCCATAGGGCGAGTTGACATAAAAAGGCTGTGCTTCAGCCGAGCTCGAACTGCCCGCCGTAGGATAACGAACATGGCCAATACCTACGTTGCCCGCCAGACGATTCATATGGCGCGAACGAAACACGTCGCGCACACTGCCATTGTCTTTGCGCAAATGCATGCGGCCCTCATTGCAGGTCACCATACCCGCCGCATCCTGGCCGCGATGCTGCAAAACAGTTAGTGCGTCATAGAGCATAAAGTTAACATTAGATTTGGCAACAATTCCAACGATTCCACACATTCTGCTTTACCCTTCAGGCTCTATTAAAATCGATTAGTTACGGTTTTCTTATCGGCAGAGTCATGCTCTGTGAACTCACGCCTTCAAGACTTGCGAGTGTATGTTTTTCAATAATTTGCACATAAGGTATCAAAACAGAATGTTGCCACCACGGTGTTGTTTCCGGACTGCCGCCTGCCCATCGCAATAATGTCGTGGCCAACAGCAGCAGCAATACACCTCGACCCAAACCAAACACCATGCCCAACACACGATCGGTCTGTGACAAGCCCGTCGCCCTCACAAGCTGCATGACCAACTGTTTGATGATACTGCCTACGATTAAGGTAGAGGCAAATAAGGCGATTCGAGCCAACCACAAGCGCATCACATAATTCAATTCAACAGAATTTGCCAACACATCCGCCAGTGTGGGCGCAAAATAAAAGACCACAACAATAGAAGCAAACCATGTCACCAGCGATATCAGCTCACTGACAAAGCCCTTAAGCCAGCTCATTGCGGTCGAAATAACTAATATGGCAACGATAATCCAATCAACCCAAGTCATCACCATACTGTGTCATCCAATCTATGTCGTTTCACTTATTGAATAATCTAAGAGACTGATTTTCTAAGGCGCGCATTTTAACAAAGGAATGAATTCAGCCAAAGCCCAAACCAAGAAAGGGTCAGATTATTAGACTAAAAATGCTCTCGCAGAATTTTTAACAATAGCACCCAGCGAAGCGTTTTATTCTGGCATATATTTCACCAGAATTCCCTTGAGTGCATGTTTGACTTTAAGCCGCTCAAGCGCGGCATTTGCATCACTGTCTTTTAACATCGGACCCACATACACCCGGTAAATGGTTTTGCCTGCAGGCACGTCCGAGCGTCTTAAATACGACTTCTCTCCCTGTCTCAGCAAGGTATCGCGCAACTTAACAGCATTGCCTTGTTCCGAAAAACTGGCCAGTTGAATAGCCCACGCTGAGCCTACGACAGGCTCAGCCTGAGGGGGGATTTTATTTTCCGTCTTTTGACTCGCAGCCCCTGTTACCTTATCCATCAGGGTATCAACTGCTTCGCGCAACTGTGCAATTTCCGCTGACGGAAGATTTTTCTGCAGCACTGCAGCAGGGGGCTGTGTCGTTGTTTTATCTGCTGGCGAGGGGATGAGCTCCGTCGTTTGTACGCCCTCACCCGCACCCTCGATTTTCTGCACGGCGGAAGACTGCGTACCGGATAACTGCGTACCGGATAACTGCGTACCGGATAACGGCGTATTGTCACCCGCCGCTTCCTGAGACGCCACGGCAGGTAGCTGCACCTGTTTTTCATCATCACCACGAACAGTCTCTATATTTTGCCGAGCCGCATCAAAGACCCGTTCGCGCTCAATGGTAACAAAGTCCTCAATGGTCAGATCAGCAGGCTGTTTGCTCACATTCGTATGACTCAACAACTCTTCCTGTATGGGTTCATCAAATAAAGAAGGCAGAAATACGGCCAACGCAGCCGTCACCACAACAATACCTACAATTTTTTGTTTCAGCGCTTCATTCACATTGGTAGTCCTTCAGATAGTCCAACCCCATGATCATTATCCCTGAGCGCCAGGATCAGACGTCCAGTCAACACCATTCTCATTTTGCATCAATAATCGTTTAACTCCGGCCACTGTATAAAACGACCCATAGACCAGAATAAGATCATCCTTTTGTGCCAGCAAAATCACATCGTGAAAAGCGGCTTCCAGGGACGCGTACACCTGTCCATTTTCGATAGCCATCGTCTGCAAAGCCGATTCCAGCTCAGCCAGACTATGTGAACGGCTCACGGGTAATACTGTCAAACGCCAATCGTCGACCCATGGCAGCAGAGGTGCAAGGAGCGCATCCAAGGGTTTATCATTCAGCGCGCCCATCAGGGCATACACTTTAGCGCTGACAGGTAAGGCCGCAAGATACTGCGCCAGCGCCAGGACAGCCTGAGGATTATGCGCTACATCAAACACGTAAGAGGGCCGACCCAGGCGGTATTCCTGACGCCCGGACAAGGTCGCACAAACACTTTTCCTGATATTGTCTTCTGTCACTTTCAGCGGCAACAAGTAGCTGACTTGAATTACGTGAGCCATGTTAGCCCTTAACAGTTGTCCATAGGCCAGAGGTTCAATATCGACGCGCTGACCCTGTCTATTTTCACCCCACCAATGCCAGTGCGTGTCCTGTTCGTCATAGCCAAAATGCTGGCCCTGCACTTTGGGTTCAAGCCCTAAATCATAGGCATGTTGCAGCACGGTCTCTGGCACCGCAGCGTCGCCAATGACCACGGACTTGCCTGCTCGCATGATGCCGGCTTTTTCCAGACCAATTTGTTCTCGCGTGTCACCAAGCAAAACCTGGTGATCAAGATCAATCCCGGTGATCAGCGCCACGTCGGCGTCAATAATATTCACCGCATCCAGGCGTCCGCCCAAACCCACTTCCAGCAAAACCAGGTCAAGAGGCACACCTGCATGTCCGACAAGCTCGGGGTGATGAAAAATATACAGTGCCGCCAGGGTGCCAAATTCAAAATACGTCAGCGACACCCCATGACGAACGGCATCTACGGCCTGAAAGGCCTGAATTAAGGCATCATCACTTACAGGTTTGCCATTGACACGTACCCTTTCGTTATAGCGCAGCAGATGCGGTGAAGTATACGCGCCCACACGATAGGAGGCATCAAGATAGAGCGCTTCAAGCGCCGCAATACTGGAACCTTTTCCGTTGGTTCCCGCCACTGTCACTACGGGGCAATTAAAACGAAGCAACCCCAAACGCTCAGCGACAGTGCGGATGCGATCCAAACCCAGATCAATTTCTTTGGGATGAAGCGATTCCAGCCAGCTCAGCCACTGTGTCAGGCTTTGAGTATCCCTTGTAATGGAATCAGGCATCCAATGCAGCACGAATGGACTGGATCAAGACCGGTGGCAAGGAAGGATCCCAGTCACTTTGTTGTGCAGCGTGCGCATATGCAGCCACCAAGGCACTGCCCACAACCACACCATCGGCACTCACACCAATGGCCGTGGCTGAGGCGGCATCCTTGATACCAAAACCAACACTCACCGGCAACGACGTGTGCGCCCGAATCTGTGCCACTTTGCTTGCCACTTCATTAGCATCGATATGGCTGGCACCGGTGACACCTTTAAGCGAGACATAATAAAGATAACCCGTCGCACGGGCACAAATTTGCTGAATACGTATTATCGAGGTTGTAGGTGCGATAAGAAAAATGCTGTCAAGCTTTTGCGCTGACAATGCGGCATTGAGCTCGTCCGCTTCCTCAGGGGGCAAGTCAACCGTTAACACCCCATCAACACCGGCCTGCTGGGCTTTATCAGCAAATTCCGTGTAACCCATCACTTCGACAGGATTGAGATAACCCATCAACACCACAGGTGTTAACTGATTTGTACAACGAAACTCAGCCACCATCGCCAGTACATCACGCAAGGAGGTGTCATGCGCGAGCGCTCGTTCATGGGCCTGTTGAATCACCGGCCCTTCGGCCATGGGATCAGAAAAAGGCACACCCAGTTCGATGATATCGGCACCGGCCTTAACCAACGCGTGCATTTGGGCAAGCGTGGCACTTTTCACCGGATCTCCAGCTACGATATAGGGAATCAAGGCTTTTCGGCCTGTCGCCTGCAAGGAGGCAAAACAGTTCTTAATACGACTCATGGAATCCCTCTGAATTTAAATGGTAATGCCATCAATGGCCGCAACTGTGTGGATATCTTTATCTCCGCGTCCGGAAAGATTGATAATAATGGTTTCGTTGCTTCTCATTTGTTTAGCCAATTTACACGCATAAGCAACCGCATGACTTGATTCCAGCGCCGGCATAATACCCTCCACCTGAGTCAGCATGCGAAATGCCGCCAAGGCTTCCTGATCATCAATGCCAACATAATTCACCCGTCCCAAATCCTTTAACCATGCATGCTCAGGCCCCACGCCCGGATAATCCAGACCGGCCGATACTGAATGCGTATGCAGAATCTGGCCGTTATCATCTTCCATAAGATAGGTGCGATTGCCATGCAACACGCCCGGACGACCTGCGCTCAATGGCGCAGCATGTTGACGGGTATGAAGTCCAAAACCTGCCGCTTCAACACCGTACATTTTTACGGATTCATCCGCGAGAAACGGGTGGAACAGACCGATAGCATTGGATCCGCCGCCAACACAGGCAACCAGCGCATCAGGCAAACGTCCGGTCTGTGCCTGGCATTGTACTTTGGCTTCCCGACCGATAATGGACTGAAAATCACGCACCAGCATGGGATAAGGATGAGGGCCAGCCACGGTGCCGATAATGTAATAGGTGCTGTCAACCTGAGTCACCCAGTCACGCATCGCTTCATTCATTGCATCCTTGAGTGTTTTCGATCCCGAGGTCACCGGTACCACTTCAGCACCCAGAAGTTTCATACGGTATACATTGAGCTTTTGCCTTTGCACGTCTTCAGCGCCCATATACACACAACAGCTCAATCCCAGTCGAGCAGCCACGGTGGCAGACGCCACACCATGCTGCCCCGCGCCGGTTTCAGCAATGATACGGGTCTTTTTCATATACTTGGCCAGCAAGGCCTGGCCAATGGTGTTATTCACCTTATGCGCACCGGTGTGATTCAGATCTTCACGTTTAAGATAAATTTGCGCGCCACCAACTTTCTGCGTCAGTCGTTCGGCAAAATACAAAGGCGAAGGACGGCCCACGTAGTGCGCCAAATCATGATCAAACTCTTTGATAAAATCCGCATCGTGACGCAGCTTGTTATACACCTGCGCCAATTCATCCAGCGCACTGATCAGTGTTTCGGATACAAAACGCCCCCCGTACACACCAAAATGTCCCCGTTCATCGGGAACTGTCTGAAATATATCCTTCTGTATCGACACGTTTAACTCCAGCAATAAATTGTTCAATGAGTTGAGGGCTTTTGATGCCTTTAGTCTGCTCCACGCCTCCACTCACATCAACGGCAAAAGGGCGGGTCACAGCAATAGCCTGGCCTACATTATTGGGCGTGAGCCCCCCCGCCAGAATCAAGGGTTTTTCGCTTTGTTGTGGAAAAAGAGACCAATCGAAGGTTTGACCAGTGCCACCGGGTAGACTCTGGCTGTAGGTATCCAGCAAAAAACCCCTCGCCGAAGAGTAAGCTGCCATATCGTGCGTCAGTACACTTGCTGAGGTGACCCGCAGCGCCTTGATATAGGGACGCTGAAAACGCTCACAGTCCGAGCAGGTTTCCTGCCCGTGAAACTGCAATAAATCAATACGCACATTCGACAGCACTGATTCAATCCAAGAGACATCTGCATCAACAAAGAGCGCTACCACTGTCACAAAGGGAGGAATATTCCGGGCAATAGCCGCCGCCTGATCCAAGGACACATAACGCGGACTGGGTGGATAAAACACCAAACCCAAGGCATCGGCACCCGCCCGAACCGCCACCTGTGCATCGTTTTCGCACGTAATGCCGCAAATTTTAATACGGGTACGAGACACCAAGTTTAAACCTGTACGCTGAAAAATGGGGAGAAGCGCCCAACTCTAACAAACCCAGAGCGAAGCAGCGGGATCAAGCGCCCACTATAACAGAATTCAGCGATTTTCTGATAGCCAGAAACTTACGCCCGGCTCCTTGACGCCGGGTTAAGAATTGTCCGTGAAATGGCTTTTTCACAGCAAACCCTCAGCCTGCCTGTTTATTACACAATCGCTGTATCGTTTGCCTGAGCAAACGCATGGCGGATTTTGAATTGCCAAGCTGAAGCTCATCTGTCACGCTTTCCCAGCTGTTCTTTTGTAAAATCTTTTTCACAATAAGGCCTTGATCAAGCACGGAACATTCGGCAAAACCATTGGGCCGTGCCAGTAGATTTATCAGCCATTTCCAAAGGGCGCCACAACAGTTTTCATAACTTTGATAGCCTTCACCAAAAGCCTGCACGTGTTGCTGCTCATGCGCAGTAAAAGGAAACAAGGCAAGGCTAATGGGGTTATGCAACAAGGCAAGAATTAAATTCACATCAAGATCACGGTAGAACTCGCCAAGCTGAAGCGGAAACTGCGCGTGGAATGTGTACGTTATATCATTGATCAGACTTTCCCCTTGAAGACTCACGCCACGACAAACCATTAAGGTATATTCACCGCTGGCCGCTTCCCGTTTAAAGCCCACGCGTACCGGTACAAAGTTGCAACTTCTCCAAAACTCCAGCAATTCGGGCGTACCACCAAAACTGGCACCGATGTAATCCACAGCGGCTTGCATACATTCACCGGCTTTTTTTATAAGCAGGCTTCCCAAGCCCTGTCGCTGCAACCCTGGATGCACCGCCACACGTACAATTCTGGCCGCTTTAAGCTGAGCCGCTTGTTCAAAACCCAAATGCTGTGCCAGTGATTGCGGCAGTAAATGTCCTCTTAAGCGGCGCTTACCCTGAACAATATCCACCGATATTGCTTCAGAAAAACCTCCTTCTATCATCCACAGACTGGCCGCAACAATATGTCCCTTCAGACTCAGCACAAAAATACGCAAGGCTGGTACATCAAGCAACATTCTTAAATCACTAGGGGTCGTCCGATAATGCGCCTGCACCAACAAGCCAAACAGTTCGCTTAATTGCCGCTCATTTTCCAGCAATTGCATGGAATCAAGTTCTTCAAATAACACGTCCTCTGTGCTCTCATGACAAATGTCATCAGGCGAACACGTTTCCGCATTCAGCAGTAAGGCCGTAAAAATAAACCGCTCCAGTGGATCACCGCTGCTCCAGCGTACAGGCGTTTTTAAATGAAGACTCTTCCATTGCGGCGTAAGACGGTTAAGAACAGTTTTAAAGCGCAGTTCAAATCCACGCCCTGTCCCCTCATAGCCGTGAATCGTGCTTGAAAAAACGACACGGGAATAGTTTCTCAGTAATTTTTCCAACATAGCCACTGGAATGGCCGCAGCTTCATCAATTAATAGCAAGTCAGCCTTCGGCTGTTCAGACAAGATGATATCAGGTGGAATAAAAACCAAGGCGGCATCACCAAGAAATAAAGCCTGTTTGCTACGTTCAAAATCAGGCAACACGTTTTTTGCATGTATCAATGCGGTCTCGATTGCGCTCATTCTGGGTGCAGTAATAACAATTCGACGTGTTTTATCGCGCAACAAGTGGGCCGCCGCAATTCCCAACGCGGCAGTTTTGCCACGTCCCCTGTCCGCCGTTAGCACCAAAGGACGACGCCGATGGCCTTGGGCCACACTAATAATCGCTTTTATTGCTTTGTGCTGATCAACGGTTTCCTCGACGCTTGCCTGCTGGCGCAAAAGCGTCTCTTTCACATTAAATCGACTGGAAATGTTTTGTGGACTGGCTTGCTCGTACTTGATAAAAAACGTGGATTGTTTTAACAAGCGAATAAATCGCTGAATAAAAAAACTGCCTTGTCTGCTTTCATTTGCCACACCATAGGCATGCCAATCAAAATAATCATCAGACGCATAGGCCCACTGATCAAACGAAGGCGTTAGCAGAAAAAAACAACCACCGCCTCGCAAAGTACCCGTCATCGCAGCCAGACTATCGACGTTAAAACCATTCAAGGTATCAAAAACAAGAAAATCAGTTTCCAGCCCTAAGCATTGTTGAAACTTCTCAGGCAGAATGGATCGAACACCTTCAGGTGGATCAGCACTCATCCAACACGTGTTCAGGTATTGATTTTGCGAGAGCAAAGAAAGAAGCACATTTCGCCCCCACGCCCGCTCTCCAGCAATCACCACAGCCGAGCGAAAACCTCTGCTATTTTCAACGTCTGACCAATGTATTTCATGAGGATCAATGGACATACGTTAAAGTTGGCAACAGGTTTTTATGAAAGAAAGAACGCATAAAGGAAGGAATGTACAAAAAATTGTTTAATTCCAAGGGCTTAAAAATCTAAACAATATTGACCAGGCAACCCGGCTCAACCCTGTCGAACAGTTCTAATATGTCCTGATTTGACATGCGAACACAACCATGGGAAGCAGGATAACCCAGAGGTTCAGTCTCGGGCGTTCCGTGAATATAAATATAGCGCCGCATGGTATCAACCTTGCCCAAGCGATTAAAGCCCGGCTCCATACCACTGAGCCACAGAATACGGGTTAAAATCCAGTCGCGATCAGGATGGGCTGAAGCCAGTTCGGGCGAATAGATTTCCTGCGTAAATCTACGCCCAATAAATACACCCTTAACAGGCACGCCCTGGCCTATTTTTGCGCGAATGATATGTTTTCCACGTGGCGTACAGAAACTGCCCGACAGTTCACCTAAACCATATTTCGATGTCGATACCGGGTAAGTTTTTACACTCGCCTGCGCAAGATTCAGGGTAAGTTCTTGCGTCATGGAATTAATAACAATAGAAGCTGTCTCTGTTGAGATCATAATTCTGTCTCAAGGCGTTTCAATCAACTCAGAACCACTACGAATACCCGCAGCCATAAAAGGAACAAGCCGTTTTACCGCACCAGGCAAACTGACATCAACCCCATAGTCCGCATTTAGAATCTCTTTTAAACCATCGAAGCTGGCCAAGGTAAACACGGCAGAGCCCAATGCAAAATGTATCCGCCAGAAAAGCTCTTTCGGTGACATTTCCGGTGCCGCAAGTTTGATATGAACAAGAAATCGCCTGAAAACCATACCATAGTGCTGACCAAGAAATTCACGCAAATGTTCTTGAGTTTGGGCATAAGCCAAACCCAGCAAACGCATAAAACGAGAAAACTTTTTAGTATCCCCTTCGTAGACCTGATTTGCCGTTGTAACCATCATGCCAAAAAGCTCCTCCAGTTTAAGAGGCGTATCGCTATTACGCACATGGGCTATCAGCTGTTTTTCAAGACTATCGCAAAACGGGGTCAAGGTGCGTTCAAAAACAGCCTGAATCAAACGTTCTTTTGAACCAAAGTGATAATTGACTGCAGCAAGATTGACCTCGGCCTTACTGGTAATCTGCCGTAAGGATGTTTCAGCAAACCCCTTGGTAGCAAACAGATCCTCTGCGGCATCCAGGATGCGATCTGCAGTTGAAGTAGACATTTATATGGCCTGAGTTTTAAACAGTAGTTTTAAACATACGTTTGATGCTCAAGCCTGTCAACCATGATTTTCCAGGGCGAGGTTAATCACTTGACCGCACTGGCTCACCGAGCGTTAGAAGTAATGGGTCAGCATGAGTCTGACAAAACTTTCGTCTTCAAGCATCCCTAGCTTGTTATCAGAACGCAAGGACACATTATCAACAATTACCTGCAAGTTATCGATTGCGGCCGCCACCTCAGGGCTATTGACTCCATAATCAACTATAAGTCCACCCAAACTATCAATAATCTTTTCCAGGTCAGAATCGCCAAATAGCTGATAATCTCTGAGTAAACGTTCAAATTCAGCTTGGGATTGTTGCCGCGTCACCTCCGGCGACGTATCAATTTTATCGACATAAAAAAATATTCCGCTCAAATCAAGCTTCCAGCTTTCTGCAATACGACGACTCGCATTAACTAAAAATATTCCCTCGTTATCATGCGTATCCTGAATTGTCCCCAAGGTTAAACGGGTATCAAATTCGTCATTAAAATTAAGCGTGCCTATCAAAAATACGTCTTTTTCCAAAATGGCTGCTATAGAATCTTTTCGATCATCGTGCATATAGGATACATCCCACATAACATCGTATTTACTGCCAAAAGCCGAACCCCACGTATACTCAAACCCCAATAATCCAGCCGTATAAATACCAATATCATCACCCCTGTATTTGGCACCATCCACGGTGGCACTTTCATATTTAAAATTGTAACCATTCCATATGTAGTTAAGCTCTATACCCAATTGATCTACCTGATAATAGGTAGAAATAATTCCTGGCTGGATAACATTGTAATTAAAGTCAATATCAGGACTTCTATTTGTGCCATGAAACCACGACACGGCCCACTCTAAAGATTCCCAGCTGTGTTGCCATCGGGTCGCATAATCCAAACCATAAATGGATTGATTTCCAAGAGGAATTTGCGACTCATCGGTATTCAATTCAAAGGGCAAGCCAGGACGGCTTTTAGTACCTGGCAGACTAGCCTCCCGAAAACCGGCCAACACATATAAATCGAGAATACCCCAATCCCGTACCAGTGAAATATTTACCATGGGTTGGCCCAATTTGGCACCAAACAAATCTTCAGCCAGGCTGGTCTGATTAATGACGTCAACAACACTGCCCATAAATGAGACGCCCCAAGAAACCTCACGCACACCGGTACGTATTTCCCACGTATCTTCCACATGAACCCACGACAACTCGGAAATATCAAATGTATTACGTTCAGGATCATGCTGATCAAGACGTGCGCGGGGAGAAAAGGTAAACGAATCAGCGCCATCATTCCAATCTTCGAAATATTCCGTACTCATTACAAGCGAGTAATTGCTTCGTGTGTCTGATGTATCACTTGCTTCGGCATAAAAAGTACTTTCCAAACCCACCTCAGAAGTCCACTCACCAGCCTCCGATGCAAAAACCTGTTTTACAAACAAGGTTAAGCACACACAAAACAAAACAAGAATGGATGTTTTCGTTATTTTTTTATAATGGGAAAACACTACAACTCCTCATGGAGACAGGACATTTTTAAGATTCAAAAAAAAATGGGGCTTCAGATATGAAGCCCCAGGGAGGTCAAAATTAACGCGCTCGTTGCAAGCTGTTAGTTGTAAAATCCTTATCTTGTAAACCACTCGCAAATTTAAAATCACCCATTTGCATTTTGGTGCTCTTGTTTGTCTGATGATTGACCATTACTAGCTCAGCAGGTCGCCAGAACTTATCAAGAAATTTTTCATAACCACTAATGGTTAGTGTTTTAAGGTGCGTATTTTTTCTATCCCAGAATTCCGCTTTATATTGACGATGATCTTCCTGATCAATCCAGCTTACTATTTTGGTGTATCCAGAATACTGGTCTTTTGGATAAGCTTCCATCACCCAGACTTTGCGCCCATTAAGCTCTTCATCACGCAACCATTTGTACGTGTAATTTTCTAATTTAGCACCACCAAAGTCTTCAAAAGAAAACTCACTGCCGAGAAATGGGCCAGACTTGGCTTTAGACGCTATTTTTTTAACTTTTTTTAATGCGGGTAAATAAAGCCATTGTTCATTTTCCTGATCAGCGTGACCATGTGTTAATAACGCAGTGCCTTTTTGATCGCGTGGTGAATCAAATACGATCAACATTTTATCATCGTCATTCGTGCCTTCTTTTGCAGCCGAGTGCATTTCCCTAACTGTCTCGTCTCCGTTCTTGTTTATTAAAATCATCTTCATGGAGTTGGAGGAATCTACCCAGCCATGACCAACCTTTTCACCATCCTGGGCAATTTTAAGACCCTTTTCTTCGGGTGTTTCAGCCAACGCCGGGGCGACTGCTGTCATTACCAGCGCACCCATGAATAATTTCCTCAACAGCTTTTTCGACATCATTCTCTCCATTGTTATTTTTTATAATCTCTTCAGTGCCATGTATGATCACACCAACCGATCATCTGCCTAAACCCCAATCCAAATGGAAGGTTTATCTGGAAAGGATTCTTCCTTATTGGGAGTTGTTAATCAATAGGTAAAAACATCTTAACTATCGTTGGTACGTTTAAAGGACTTTCATAAAGGCCATGTAGTATCATCAAGCGTGATCATTCAGGTCAACTGTGCATTAGCGTCGTCGCAGCAAAACAAGAATCTTTAAAACAGTTTAAAAGAGTGATTTGCATCCAATGTTGATAGTGGTGTACGCCTAACTCGAAGAGTTTTCAACCCTTGCTTTCATCTGCAAGGCCGATGAGTTTATACAATAACGTTTCCCCGTGGGCTGTGGACCATCATCAAACACATGGCCCAAATGCGCATGGCAATTAGCACACGTCACCTCTACTCGCTGCACGCCATGACTACGATCAACTTCATGTTTTACTACAACAGAATTGATACTTTCCCAAAAACTAGGCCAACCACTGCCAGAATCATACTTCACCCTGGAATCAAACAAAGCGGCACCACAACAAATACACGTATAGATGCCATCAGCCTTGTTATTCCAATACGCGCCATGAAAGGCCTTTTCCGTACCTTTTTCCTGTGTGACACGGTATTGCTCAGGCGTGAGTTTATCTTTTAAATCCCTACTCATAATTAGCTCTTCCTGTACTGAATTTACAGTTACGCAGTAATTTTACTTATTCACGCGCGTGCAGTAAAAAAATGATAAGAACACCAGAAATCGATAGGTATATGCAAAATAATCGCAAACAAGCAAGAGAAGAGACAGCAAAAATAAACTGTATACATAACAGAGCGTACTATCTACACAGAGAGTTGCCTACACAGAGAGTTGCGTTTGATAAAGAAGAAAGAATTGGTCGGGACGACAGGATTTGAACCTGTGACCACCACACCCCCAGTGTGGTGCGCTACCAGACTGCGCTACGCCCCG
>Ga0073926_10000140_pt1 | contig 15844 bp, 9 predicted proteins | sample GWRWmT4_4Nov14_FD_70189 | JGI IMG/M metagenome (GOLD analysis project Ga0073926, IMG submission 70189) | Sand microcosm microbial communities from a hyporheic zone in Columbia River, Washington, USA - GW-RW T4_4-Nov-14 | ecosystem: Engineered > Artificial ecosystem > Sand microcosm >...
GCTTAAACGAGGAATTAATCCTCATTTAGATTCGTGTATTTTTCATTGCAGGATGTGTTTTTGTACGTACAAAAACAGGCCTGCCCACCGGTAACCCAGTGGGAATGTGGCGCAACTTAAAATGCATAAATTCAATAATTATAACTTATATTTATAATTAATTAATAACACTATGAAAAAACGGGAAGCCAGGTCCCGGCGGTTATCCATCCGCATAGAAGAACAGCAACTTCTTCGCCTAAAACAACTTGCCCTGACCAGGGGAATGACCATGACCGATATTATCCATTATCGACTACATAACCTTCCCATTCCGGATTATACCCACGAACGGGCATTGTTTGGCCATATACAGGCACTGACAAGGGAGATCAATCACATTGGTAATAACATCAACCAGGTTACGACCAACCTGCATATTCTTCGTAAGAACCGTCAATATCCCGGACGGGAGATTATGCAATTCAACAGCCTGTTCCAGACCTATCTGGATAAAAGAGATGAACTGAAAGCAAGCATTGATAAACTGATTTACCGATGAGCCAGCTGGTTTTTAAAATCATGAAACCCTCTGCTTCTTTTCATGGAGTAGACTATAACGAAAAGAAACAAGCCAAAGGCCAGGCAAGCCTTATCCATATGCAGCATTTTGGGCACCTGCAAGATGGTAGAACCCAGGTGTCGAGACAGGAGATGAAAAAATACCTTGCTTATTTCTCCCAAATGAATACCAGGATAAAGTCTCCGCAGTTTCATGCCATATTGAGCTGCAAGGGACAAGCCTTTTCTACAGATCACCTAAAAGACCATGCGCTTCACCTGATGCAGCAAATGGGTTATGGAGATAACCCCTTACTGATTTATGCCCATACAGATACAAAAAACAATCATATTCATATCGTTAGTTCGCGTATCGGTCCTGACGGCAGAAAAATTCCGGATAAATATGAAGGATTGAAAGCAAATAGAATCCTCTCTGAAATGTTACAGCTGGATACACAGCAGGACTGCCAACAAGCTATCAAAGAGGCGCTGGCTTATCGATTCTCCTCAGTAGCTCAGTTTATGCTGCTGATGGAACGTAAAGGCTATGATTGCCGGTCACAGCAACAACAAATCAGTTTATATAAACACGGCACAAAACAAGGCACCATACCTTTATCGGATGTAAAACAGCGTATGGCTGAATATCACAATTCGCCAACGGATGTATCGCGCATTCGGGCATTGATTTTAAAATATAAAATCACCTACGATAGCGCTCTGCTACAGACGGGAAATCGATATCCCGCAAAACCCAAAAACCATGCTTCATCCCTGACCACCTTTCTTCATCTACGGTTTGGACTAGAGTTTGTCTTTTTCTCCGGGAAGCAACACGACAAACCATATGGCTATGCCATTATTGATCATGGCCATAAAACCATCTTTAAGGGAGGTGAAGTGATGAGCATGGGGCAACTTACTGGATGGTCTTCAGATCAGAAAAATGTAAATGCAGCAAATACAGAAAATAAAAAAATAAAAGGGGGAGAAAATGACCGGATTGATGGAACCGATCCTGATCGGATGCATTCAAAGGATATGGTTAATCTCTTTGATCACCTCATTCAAAATCTAGAGTATCAGGTAGATCAGGATCTAAAGCAGGAGGGAGTTAATTCAAAAAAGAAGAAAAAAAGAGACCAGAGACAGATACGATGAGTTAAACAGCATTCGTATGCTTTCCTCAAATCAATTGTAATATTTAACAGCAACAAGAGTTGTTCAATTGAATTGGATGGTAAGATACTGTGCCATAGCTGAAAAATACACAACAATCACCCTGCTTTGGCCTAACATTTTTCGCAATTTGTAAAGGGCGCAATTCTTTTTCCAGTAGACATATATTCTTCAGCATCACTTCATTGCCAGCTAAAGCCAATATATTAGAAAGGCCTGCTAACAATTTCTTTGCTGTCTTCAACTTGGTTTTGGGGTTCTTTATTTGATCCGGGACTGCAAAAAGTCGGATACAAGTATTTTTTTTCTATGAGGCAAGGTAAAGTGTAAAGAAATCACTATCTAAGCAAATTCTTAAATATATCTTGCCTAACAGTTTAATCCGTCAATCAAACCTTCATCCTTTGTATCCGCACCGCATTTAAAATAGCCAATAAAGCCACCCCAACATCAGCAATGACTGCTTCCCATAAAGTGGCAAGTCCGCCAGCCCCTAAAACTAGAACAAACACCTTTACCGTCATTGCCATAATAATGTTTTGCCAAACAATATTGCGAGTGATCTTTCCGATTCTAATGGCTGATACTATTTTGTGCGGTTGGTCGTTCTGAATCACTACATCTGCGGTCTCAATTGTGGCATCGCTTCCTAACCCGCCCATTGCTATCCCTGCATCTGCCAAAGCTACTACCGGCGCATCATTAACACCATCCCCAACAAAGGCTATATGCTTTCCTTCTTCCTTCAGCCTCTGTACTTTCTCCACTTTACCTTCGGGGAGCAAATCTCCAAAAGCCTCATCAATACCAACACTCTTTGCAACCTGGTCAACTACCGATTGCTTATCACCAGAAAGTATCACCGTTTTAATATTCAAACTGTGCATGTCCTTCACAGCCTGGGCTGCATCTTCTTTTATTTCATCCGCAATAGTTATGTATCCTGAATACTGATTATTGATAGCCGTTACTACAATTGTGTCAACTATATTTTCAATCTCTGACGGGTAAGCAATATTATATTTCTTCAACAGTTTAACATTTCCTGCTAACATCTCCCTTCCGTCAACTATCCCTCTTAATCCATGTCCTGGAATTTCTTCAACATTTTCGACTCTTACATTATTTACAACATCACCTGCATATTCTGTAATAGCTTTTGCAATCGGATGGGTGGAGTTTTTCTCAAGTGCTGCTGTCAGCTTTACCAATTCGCTACTGTCACTATTATTGGTCATTACTTCCTGCACTTTAAAAACCCCCTTTGTAAGTGTGCCGGTTTTGTCCATTACTACTGTATTCACCTTTGTCATTACATCGAGAAAATTTCCCCCTTTAAATAAAATTCCATTACGGGATGCGAGACCAATACCTCCAAAATATCCCAAAGGAATGGATACTACCAATGCGCAGGGGCAACTAATCACTAAGAATACCAATGCACGGTAAAACCATGTTTGAAAATTATAATCAGCAACAAAGAAATAGGGAACAAAACATAGTGCCACTGCTAAGAAAAATACGATGGGCGTATACACTTTTGCAAAACGGGAAATAAATAATTGTGTTTTCGACTTCCTTGCGGTAGCATCCTGCACCATTTCCAATATCTTACTCAATTTGCTATCCTTGAAAAGTGCATTTACCTTTACTTCTGCAACAGTGTTGAGGTTTATCATCCCGGCTAAAATGGCTTCACCTTTATACTTCGTATCGGGTTTGCTTTCACCTGTTAGGGCTGCGGTATTGAAAGAGGCATTCTCTGAAAGTAGCTCGCCATCCAAAGCAACTTTTTCGCCTGGCTTTATTTGAATTGTTTCTCCCAACCCTATAATGGAAGGATCCGCAACGAACGGTGAACCATTTCTGATCACTGTTACTTCATCAGGTCTCACATCGAGCAGGGCCTTAATACTTCTTTTTGCATTATTAACAGCAGCATCCTGGAACCATTCGCCGATCTGGTAAAATACCATTACTGCGACACCTTCTTCATATTCGCCAATTACAAACGCCCCGATAGTAGCGACACTCATCAATACAAATTCATTAAATATATCGCCCCGTTTTGATTTCCTGAAAGCAAGGTCCAAAACATTTCGGCCTGCCAATAAATATGCAACAAGATTTATGATCAATGAAGGAATTTTAGGCAGGCTAATTTGAAACCCGTATTCCAATACCAATAGAACAACAAGTATGAATAACGCTAAAAGTAAATCCCAATGTGCTATCCAGCCTTGTTTATCTTTATCCTCATTTTCGTGATCATGACCATCCCCGGATGAATGCAATGGAACAACCTTTGAAGTATTTTTATCCTCGTCTGTATCGCAACATCTATCTTGTGCTGCATTTTTTGTGTCATCGTGAATATTTGCCATATAAATTCAATTTAAAATAAAAGATATAATTCCAGTAATAATTAATACAAGGCCGGTAATGATTCCTGCATTATGCTCCCATTTGTGCCAGTTTAATTTTAATAATCCCTTGTAAGCTATTCTTATCCAGGCCAACATGCCTGCAATAGTTATTATTGTATATAAGCCAGCAATCGTAGCAAGGAAATACCAGCCTTTACTACCAGCAAGCAGAAAATAAGCTTCGATCTCCATGCACGGAGACAAAAACATAGCAATGACCAATGCGCCGATAACAGCACCTTTGCTCTTCCTTTCAATTTGCTTTTTCTCCAAATGAAAATGATGATGAGTGTAATGTTGCCTAACAAAATAAAGTCCAATCAATATCAAAACAGAAGGGCCGATTATTTTAGTAAAGTCCTCGATATGTGTGGTAAGTTCGCTGCCTATCACAGCAAGCAGAACGCCAATAATTATTGTACTGATAACATGCGCCATGCCTGCAATGAAAGTAATACGTGTGGTCTCTGCCAGGCTCCAACCTTCTTTTCTGCCAATAGCCAACACTGGCAACCAATGGTTGGGGATCACTGCATGAAGCAGGCTGATCAATAAACTTCCAATAAGTATTGATGTCATATCAGTCGTCTGGTTTTTGATCTATAATCCCTGTAGGTTTGGCCATGTTGTCGCTCAAGAAATTCCTCTTCCAGGCGAATTTGCACTTGGATAACAAAATAGCTAGTCAGAGTTAAGAAGAAACTAAGGGCATTGGGCAGGATTAAAAAAAAGCCTAAGACGGTCAATATCATTCCCAGGAAAATCGGGTTGCGGCTGAAACTGAAAACTCCTCGTGTAACTAATGGAGTTTTGTTTGCTTCGTCAATACCAATTCGCCAGCTATTGTTCATCTGGTATTGAGCAATTAATATCCAAATGAGAGCAGTATGAATAATCACCAACCCGATGATCAGAATAACGCAGTTGTCCATATACCAAACAGGTACCAGGTACACATAAAGTTTGCTACTCAAGGAATAAATCAGTGTCATGACAAATAACAAAGCTATCAGCAGCTTCATAACATATCCTATATAGTTATGAGCGGTATCCTCTTTGCCAAACGTAACAGGATTTATACCAGTTTGTCTCCATGTCCTGTATGAAGGAATGACAAAGGCCGCTGCGAGATAGATCAGCAGATAAATGAGTAAATATGTTTTTAAAAAGTTGTGCATATTAACTAGTGTTCATGTTCGCCTGAATTGGTCATCTTCGCCAGCACAAAAAAAGCTCCTTTTACAACCACTTTTGCATCTTTAGATATTTCCTTCAGCAACGTGATTTCAGTAAAACCTACATCCGTAGTTCCTTTAGCAACTGGTATCTTCTCAAAAATTAATCCCTTATCATTTTCATACTTGTGATCTTCTTTAGCCTCATGTTTTTCAGTATCGTTGCTATCTGATCGGTGTTCTTCCTCAGCAGGTTCATCTGTTAACACAAAAATGTAATCCTGCCCGGCAATAGTAACTACTGCATCTGAAGGTACTGCGGGTGCCGTATTCTTTTTCAAACTGATAACCGCGGTAATATTCATGCCGTCAATCAATCCCGTTTTGTCACCCTGAACCCTGGCGTGAACAGTTACAGCTTTACTTTCTCCTTCAAAAGATGATCCCAATGAGTATATCTGTGCGTCATATTCTTTACCCGGATTGTTAGTAAGGGTAAAATGGATAAGCTGGTTATTCTTCAGCTTTGGCAAATCCTTTTCATACACAAATAAGTCAAGATGCAACTGGCTGTTATCAACAATCTCTGCTATGGTTGTACTAACATCAATATAGCTGCCTATCTCTACTTTCACATCGCTTACTACACCACTGATGGGACTTGCGATAGATAAAACTGAAACAAGACTTCCATTGGAAAGATTGCCAGGATTGATGCCCATTAAACGGATTTGCTGTTCATAGGTGGATTTCGCAGTACGCAAAGTTCTTAATTCTGTTTCAGCAGCTTGTAAGTTTTTTAGCGCGCCTGCATTGCCTGCATTCAAATCTTTTTGTCTTTTTACTTCAAGCTCTGCTAACCCAATCTTTGCACTGACGTTTAAATAGTCACTTTGCACCTGGACAAATTCTGGGTTGGCAACTGTTGCAATCACCTGTCCCTTTCTTACTGTGTTTCCCGGCTGCACCAGCAGGGATTTAACGACTCCTCTGTAGACAGAGTTTACACTTGCCTTATTCTGGTTGGGTACTTTTAAAACACCATTTGTTTTGAGCGATGCGGTCAATTGCTTTTCCTCAATAACTCCCAACTCAATACCAATGCTTTTTATCTGTTCTTCGGTGAGTTTTGTGGTATTTGGGTTTTCGTGATTGTCGTTATGTGCCTCCCCGGCCACTGAATTAGTTGTGTCTGGAGATCCTTTACTTCCACAGGAAAATACCGTTGTGAGAGATAGAACAACTATTGCGCTTTTCAAATACTTCTTCATTCCTCTATGATTTATTGATTGATGTGATAATTATATTGAATGACTGATTGATTATATGCATTCAGGTTTTCCAAATAGCTCTTTTGAATTTCGATAGCCTGTGAGAAAAACTGAGACAGCTCGGCAAAACTTATTTCTCCAGCCTGGTAGGCTAGTGACGCAGCTCTAATTATTTCTTCTGCTTGCCTTAGCCCCGAGGTTTCGTAAAAGGATAACATACTATTATTTTTTTCCACTTCCTGCTGCATCTGTAGTCTCTGCGTATTCAGTACCTGGCTTTGATATTCGAATTGCTTTTGTTGTACCGCCATATCAGCCTGCGCGACCTTTACTTTATTACGATAAGCATTTATACCAAACAATGGAAATGCTGCGGTAACTGAAAATCCGCTGAACGGGTCTTTAGCGCCCCATAATCTTTGAGAATAAAAGCGGCCTGAAAACTCAGGTTTATTTTCATTTTTGATTACACCGACTCCTGCATTCGCTATACTAATATTCTGCGATTGCAAAGCCAGCAAAGGATGAAGGCTGTCGCTCGGCAAATTCGGTAGTGGCAGCTTTTCCAATGGCTGCATTAGTGGAAGCGTCAGGTCTTTTGCATTCATCAACTGAATAATGGTCCCTTGTTGTATTTGCATTTCTTTTCCAATCTGCTGAATCAGAGCCTGTAGTTCTTTCATTCTCACGTTTGCCGCGATGCTATCCAGGCCAGGACTATCACCTGTTTTAACCTTCAGTATTGCTGCATCGTTTAGTGATTTGTAAATGCTATCCAGTCTCTGATAGAGTTGTTGTTTATCTTGTAAATACCAAAGCTGGTAGTAAACAGTTCGTACATCTCTTTTCAATTGCAATTCAATGGCGGCCGTATTCAGATTATAATAGCTCAACTGTTCGCTGTAAAGATTTTTCTGAGCCTTCTGCAAACCTGGCCATGAAATTTCTTGCGAAATACCAATTTTAAGTATCCCGGTATTGTCGCTTGGTCGCATGTCTTCATTTTCTGCAAACACACCTGTTTTGGGAAAAATTGTTGCGGTTTTTACCTGCGCCTTTCCTTTGGCGATTTGCTGATTGTTTACTTCGTAAAGCAGGTTGTTTTTTGCTAGGTCCACTGCTTCCGACGGAGTTATTCGTTTAGCAATCGGCTGTTGCGCTGTTACCGTATTAGATGCGCTTAGTAAAACCAACGCTCCTATAATAGCCAGTTTAGGATTAACGTTAATTCTACTTTTCGATGAAAAAATGACATAGAGCAAGGGTAACACGACCAGTGTAAGGAAAGTGGCTGTAATCAATCCGCCAATTACCACCGTTGCCAAAGGCTTTTGCACTTCAGCACCAGCTCCGGTTGACAAGGCCATCGGTATAAAACCCAGGGCTGCAACCGATGCCGTCATCAGCACAGGTCGTAACCGGATTTTAGTTCCTTCTATCACCCTTTGAAAGATGTCTTTCACTCCATCTTTTTCTAACTGATTAAATGTGCTGATTAAAACAATTCCATTTAGTACTGCAACGCCAAACAAGGCAATAAAACCTACTCCCGCTGAAATACTGAAAGGCATTCCTCTTATTAGTAAAGCAAATACACCGCCAATAGCACTCATAGGTATTGCCGTATAAATCAACATGGCCTCCTTAATGGAGCCAAATGTGAAATAGAGCAAAAAAAAGATCAACACTAATGCAACAGGTACAGCGATTTTTAATCTTGCCGATGCTTCCTGCAGGTTTTCAAATGTTCCCCCATAAGTGTAATAATATCCGGTTGGCAATAGTTTAGCTGCATTTAGTTTTTCCTGTATCTCTTCTACCACACTCGCAACATCACGGCCTTTTATATTAAAGCCAACTACGATTCTTCTCTTTCCTTCCTCCCGGCTGATTTGAGCAGGTCCTTCTTTAAATGAAACATTAGCTACCTGTGACAAAGGAATTTGATTGCCTTCATTGGTTGCTACAAATAAATTGCTCACATCTTCAATCGAGGTCCTACTTATGCTATCTAACCTTACAACAAGGTCAAACTTTCTCTCATTTTCAAAGACCACTCCAGCAGCTTCTCCGGCAAAGGCGGTACTTATGGTATGATTGATGTCCTCAATGTTCAATCCGTATCCGGCAATCTTCGACCTGTCATATTGTATAGTGATCTGTGGCAATCCTGTTGTTCTTTCTACTTGTGGTTCTGTTGCCCCGTTTACGGATTGCACTATTTTGGCAATCTGTGGAGCCAATGCAGCTAATGTATCAATGTTTTCGCCGAATATTTTTATTGCGACATCCTGTCTTACGCCAGTCATCAACTCATTAAATCGCATCTGAATGGGTTGCGAGGCTTCAAAGAAAACACCAGGTATGGCTTCTAATTTTTTAATCATCATTGCAGCCAGTTCATTATTATCTTTCGTAGATGTCCATTCAGATTTTGGTTTCAACATAATGATAAGGTCTGTTGCTTCGGGCGGCATTGGATCAGTAGGAACTTCTGCACTCCCGGTCTTACCTACCACCATTTTTACTTCCGGGAAAGATTTAATAATGCGGCTGGCTTGCATTGAAGTTTCTACGCTTTGGGTAAGTGATGTCCCTTGTGGTAGTATGCAATGAAAAGCATAATCACCTTCCTGCAACTGCGGTATGAATTCGCCACCCATTCTTGCAAACAGAAAAATGGCAACTGCCAACAAGACTACAGCCCCGGCAACTACGGCATATTTCATTTTAATAGCCCAATGGATAAGGGGGAAATACAATCTCTGGAAGAAATTCATCAACTTATCTGAAATATTTCGTTTGTGTGCTGACTTTTTTGAAAGGAATAGGGCAGACATCATTGGTATGTATGTCAATGAAAGTATCAGTGCCCCGAGAATGGCAAATCCCACAGTTTGTGCCATAGGCTTGAACATTTTCCCTTCAATACCTTGTAATGAAAGAATAGGCAGGTAAACAATCAGGATAATGATTTGACCAAATGCAGCAGAACTCATCATTTTTTTGGCGCTCTCTTCCACTGCTTCATCCATTTGTTTCTGCGTAAGTTTTCCAGCTGTATGCTTAACCACTAAAAAATGAAGGGTGGCTTCTACAATAATCACCGCCCCATCTACAATCAACCCAAAATCAATAGCCCCCAAACTCATCAAGTTGGCGCTTACACCAAACAAACGCATCATCCCTAATGCAAATAGCATAGAGAGGGGAATAGCTGAAGCAACAATCAGCCCGGCACGGATATTTCCCAAGAACAAGATCAATACAAGTAGTACAATCAATGCTCCTTCGATCAGATTTGTCTTTACTGTACCGACAGCACGATCAACCAGGCTTGTTCTGTCTATGAAAGGTTCAATTGCAATATCTTCTGGTAAAGCTTTTTTAATAGATTCCATTTTATCTTTAACCCTGTTCACCACGGCTGCACTGTTTGACCCTTTCAGCATCATCACGATTCCACCAACCACTTCTTTTTCACCGTTGTAAGTAACAGAGCCATACCTGACCGCATTGCCCAGGCGAACATCCGCAACGTCACGCACCAATACTGGGATATTATTCACTTTCTTAATAACTATATTCCTTATATCATCCATTGACCCTATAAGGCCGATGCCCCTGATGAAATAGGCATTTGGCTTTTTGTCAATATAAGCGCCGCCGGTATTCTCGTTGTTCTTTTCCAAAGAAGAAAATATTTCGGCAATAGTAATGTTCATTGCTTTCAGCCGATAAGGATTAACTGCTACTTCATACTGCTTTAACAAACCGCCAAAGCTGTTTACTTCTGCTACACCGGGAGTTCCATATAGTTGCCTTGCAACGATCCAATCCTGCATAGTACGCAAGTCCATTGCTGAATATTTATCTTCTGCGCCTTTCTTTGGGTGGATCACATATTGGTAAATCTCTCCCAATCCCGTGCTGACGGGAGCCAATTCCGGCGTACCTAAGCCTTTTGGAATTTTTTCTTCCGCTTCTTTTAGCTTTTCATTTATCAATTGTCGGGCAAAATAGATGTCAATGTCATCATGAAATACCACAGTGATAACAGATAACCCGAACCTTGATATGGATCGCATTTCTTCCAGGTCGGGAAGGTTAGCCAGGCTTTGCTCTATCGGATAGGTAACCAATTGTTCTGCCTCTTGTGCAGCCAATGTCGGGGTAAGTGTGATAATTTGTACCTGGTTGTTAGTAATATCCGGTACAGCGTCCACGGGCAATTTGCCTGCACTCCATACCCCCCAAATAATGAGTGCTAGCGTCATCAACCCGATGATGAGCTTATGCTTTATACTAAAATGAATTACTTTATTGAGCATGTCTTTATGTATGGCTTGAAAAAGATGATAATATTTAATCACAATTCCGGCAAGTAGCAATAGGCATGGACTATGCCAAGAACAATCACTTTAATTGTTCTTGTAACCGCATCCATTTTTGCTTTACGGGATCTTGTTTTGCTGTATTCGGATCCCTTCGGGCTACTGACTGTCTTTGCCAGTTACAACTACTTTTTATCCGAAATGGGAAAAATGAAAAAATCAGTACAAGATTGCTGCGCTGATAAGAAAGGAAGATTAAGCAGCTATTTTGGGAGGTTGCCAGATGAAATTGGAAACTTCAATATCAAAGACTTCGTTTTGAAGGGGATACTTTTCCGACTGGAAAAAGATTTTTGCAGCTTCTACTTTGTTCAAAGGGTTATAAAAAAACAATGCTGCACAGCACGAACAGGTACAAAAGGGTGTGCAGGCTTCTTGGGTATGATTATGTTCCTGGTGATTATTCGAAGCTAAAACCTCCACCTGCGGACTTACATTACACTCGGTGGTGTCGCTACAGGGGATGCAGGACATACCAAGAAGGTAAAGGCTTAAAAGAAGCAACAAAGATTTCATCCCGATAAAGGTAGACACTTAAGTCACAAATTCATAAAAAATCTGCCCTTATAATAGCAATATAGTTGCAAAAAATAAAAATTTACCGAATTAAAAAAATATCCTCCTTTAGTTAACGGTGGGAACTTCAATATCAATTTGGTATTAGCTACTACATGTTAGCTGTAATAGCCATTACATATTTTATATCAGCATTAACTCTTACATCATTGATTGAATTGTGCGAATCGTTAACGAATTTCGCTTTGCAAGCCTTACAGCCGTGGTACTTTTATGTTTTTTCCTAGTAATCCTCCAGCCTGTTCAATATCCAAAAGATGATGAAATTCTATTGGCTCAATCCCTTGAAGTTGTTTTCCCTTTTGTGCGAACATCATATCTTGTGTGTGCTGCTGAACTTGAGCTACTAAGTTACGGTTTGTGCTGCAATAGTAGTTTTAGTCTATAACTTACATATTAGGTTTGCCCTGCCTTCTTAATCTTATCTATAGTTGATCAATATCTGCATAGATCATCTTAAGATTTTCCATTAAATATCTATCCCGATTTTCATCCCTTCCAAAATCATAAAATTTTGGCAGATCACTATAGAGGTGTTTTTCCTGGGCGATCTGTTGAAGATCCAGGTTGACCTTGCACTTAAATGTATTGGTTTCGTATTTGCCATAATGATCCTGGTTCTCACGCGCTACCACACCGACCATTTCCCCCGTATTTTGATTGGCAATCTTGGAGGCAGGAATCAAGAGATCCATCCGTTCATTGATATTAATCCCGGTTTTATTCCGGTCTATGTTTAGCCCGTGGCTCACCTGTTTAATCTTGCCAAACATCCTTTCCAGCCAGTCCAGTGTTTCTTTGGATCTAACCGCACCACTTAGTACGGAGCCCATTAAAGAAGTGATGGTCGCAGCCACTTCCTTACCCTGCTGTTGCTGTAGTTGGGCTACTTCCTGCAGCCCCAGTACTACAGCCACTTTATTAGACCTGGCAGTAGCAATCAGGTTATCCAGCTTATGCAGGTATAGGGTAGGCAGTTCATCTACCACAAGGGCGCATGGGTGATTGCCAGGCTCATTGACCAGCCGGATGATACGAAGTAAGATGGACGCAAAAAAGCCGTTGTTGACCTGCTGGCTGTTTGGTGAATTCGCGAGGATAAGGATCGAAGGTGGCCGGGATATTTTCAAGTCAAAATCACTTTTCGAAAATACCCAGAACGTTTCTTTGGTGGCTAGCCGGGAAATATTCACCCGCAGTGTACCAATCTGTCCTTCCAGCTGATCAAATGCTCCCTTTTGAAAGGCTGAATAAAAGGGAGACAACAAAGAGTGCAGTTCAATCATTGAAAACAGGTGCTTGAAGATCTTCTCATAGGGCTGCGCAATAAAAGCCAGCAGGTGGGGGAGTGTGGAGTATTTTCCGTCTTGATGTTTAGCCAAAAAATAGATGGCCGATGCCAGAAAATTGATGGCCGACTGGGTAAAAAACTGATCAGATCCGCCTGATCCTTTTTCTCCTTTTTTAAGTGCGGTAACGATCGCTTCAGCGGTTTCCCCGGCATCTGCAAGGGATTTGATATACGCCGCATCCATGGGATTAATACGCTGGGAATAGGAGATATCATCCAGGTTCACCACATGAAAATCATGATGCTCTAATGACCCTCCAGGGATATGGTTTTTAAGGTAGTGGTAATAGGTCAGCTTGGCTAAAGTGGGGTATTTAAAATCATACACCATCATCGCATAGCCCTTGGCCAGAAACTGTTTGATAAAAGGAATGATGACCGATTCTGATTTTCCGGATCCCGGTGTGCCTAGCACCATCAGCCCACGAAACGGATTGATATTCATCCAACCGGCATGTACTTTTTTCTTGTAAAAAAACTGCATCGGGATATTGAATACTTCCCAACTGTCAATACGCGTTCTATTTTGATCAAAGCTTTCTTCCTCAATATTCCAGATGTCTTTTTTTAAGGAATGACTAATCATTTTGGTGAGGTTGGATAACGCGACCTGGATCAATACCGCCCCAAATAAATACATGACCGCATAACCCGATAAACGAACCATACCATAAGGCTCCTGTAAAAACAGCAGGCTGCCGGTAAATAAAACCGCCCCAATCAAAGACGGAATCAGCACATCCCGATACCCCTGAAAACCGATATCCTTTCTGGCCTTGGCCGCCCAGGACAGGACGACAATCATCACCGCTACCATCACATGACTATACCGTGCATTGGCTAGAACAGGAATCTGTAGCAGTTTTTGATTCAGCGTTGCGATTATTACTTGCTGCTGAAAACGATAGGCTGTTGTATGCAGGTAGATATCCAGGCAAATAAACACATACATAAAACTGATGGCAAAACTGTACCATTTTTTCTGCGCTTGTGTTTCCTCCATGACGGGTTGTTATTGCTGGCCGTTATTGTAAATAGCGGGACTGTAACACGGTATGGTAGTCAACATCCAGGCTGATCTTTCTTCCGGAAACTTGTTTTTCAGAAAGTTCAATCGTTAGTTTCTTTTCCGTAGGGTAGGTAAACTTCCGGAATATGTAAAAGTTTCGCCAGGTCGATGTAATCCCCACATCACTTTGATCATAAAAACTGTAGAGCGGTTTGATCTCCTGCTCCTGGCTCACATGTGCATTTAGTCGGTTCTTTTCTGTTAGTTTGAAACGGATTTCATCGATGTTTAGGGACAGTCTACTTTTATTTTCCAGGCCGATATCAAACAAGAGATAATCACCGCATATGAAAATATTATTCACCCAATATTTGATGCCATACTCCTTGCTTTTAATATCATGGATCCGGCGCTTTTCACTGAGCGCTCTTATCGCCAGGTGCTGAAAATCTGCTTCTGTGACTTTTGGACTATTCAGTAGTACTGCTTGTCCAGGATCCATGGCAATAACATAAGCCTGTTCATTTTTACTATTCGGATCGCTGCAGATCAACTGGTATACACAAACCATGGAACGGGTAACCACCGTTACGGTAAACGATTCTCCGTTTTGCATCTTACCAGCTGCAGGCTTTAACCTGCAAATATTTTTTTCCGGCAGATCACCATCAACATCCGGTGTGGAAATATCCACATACAGTATCGGCTCCGGGGAAAGGATATGGGTGGTGCGGGATAACGGTATCGTATAGCTGATCAGGTTACCGTTGTTAATGGCTGCTGTCGAGAGGTTGGGAGCAGCAACCGGTGTCGAAAGTAATTTGACCGGCGTATGGGATTGTGCATGCATCAGGTATACAGTACTTTGCAGCAGTACAAATAGTAGTAATTGTTTCATGGTGGCTTATTGTTTTTCTTGTAAATAGATGGTGTAGTTATAGGTCAGCACTGCTTTTTCTTTTCTGATCATTTTAGTGGTAGCGGAAGTGCCGGTCTGAAAAAGATTGTTTAAGAGGCTATTGACCGGATCGTTTTGATCAGCGGTCTGCAGCTGCGATAAACCACGGGTAGCCTGCGTACCTATCTCTTTGGAGAATTCCCGAAAATTACTTTCCGGTACATAGAGCCCGAGATAGCCGTCGTTATCAAATACATCGAGTTTTACTGGCAGTGTTTTTGCATTCAGAAAAATCTGTGTGATGCTAAGATTAATCCTCGATGTCTGAAATCCCGTTACCTGAGCATAGAGATAAGTACCCTTTGGTACCCTCGTGCCGCCGACATAAATATCCTGCAGGAGCCTGATCCTGACCCTATGCCCGGCATTGACTTTCAGGTCCTGGTCAATCATCGCTGCTACCATCGCTGGTGGGCCGGGATTTCTGAGCGTATGAAATCCCAATGACCTGTTTGGATTTTTACTATTGGGTTCCAGACTAACAGGCAAAGGAATAAAAGAGGAATCACTAGCTGGATCCAGTTGTAGCGTCGTTTCTTTTCCTATTCCTTCGGACTTTGATTTGCCGTTTAAAGCAGGCTTCTGATTGGCTTGCTGTATGCTGTCCACCAGTTTCATTTGCTCCCTAAACATCATCATCTGCTGGGTATAGGCATCCGTACCTTTTTGTTGATTATTGCTTGCAGGAAGACCGCTGCCTGCTGCACCGTTCATCCGTTGCAGTTCTGCGAGAAAAGCTTCTTCCTGATAGCGGCCACTGCCAGCATATTTCACCTTTACGTTAGGCTGATTTTTATGTTGCATTATAGCCTGCATCTGTTGATCGATATCCGCCTGGCCTGATCGCATGACCAGTTGTAAAGAATCGAGTGTTTTTTGTGTGCGCAGTTGCGCTATATCCTTTGAACTATACACCGAAGACAGGTTGCCATCCAAACCATCCTGTTTGGCCGCATCAATAT
>Ga0073926_10000141_pt1 | contig 15808 bp, 13 predicted proteins | sample GWRWmT4_4Nov14_FD_70189 | JGI IMG/M metagenome (GOLD analysis project Ga0073926, IMG submission 70189) | Sand microcosm microbial communities from a hyporheic zone in Columbia River, Washington, USA - GW-RW T4_4-Nov-14 | ecosystem: Engineered > Artificial ecosystem > Sand microcosm >...
GCATCACCCTGAATCACCCGGTGTGCCAAGGATGTGTTACCACTGATCAAGGCTTCGCAGGCATCCCTGACCTGCGCTTCAACCAGCCCGCCCATGGCCAATACGCGATTACGAACATCGTCCATTTCTTCATTAAATTTTTCTGATATATGTTTATGTGCCATACAGGTTAACCATAGCGTCCAGTAATATAATCTTCCGTCTGTTGTTTTGACGGATTAGTAAAAAGTGTGGTCGTGTCACGAAATTCAATCATTTGGCCCAAATACATAAAAGCAGTATAGTCAGAAACCCGGGCGGCCTGTTGCATATTATGCGTAACGATAATAATCGTGAAACGTATTTTCAATTCGTTAATCAATTCTTCAATTTTTAAGGTTGAAATCGGGTCCAGGGCTGAAGCCGGCTCATCCAGCAGCAAAACCTTAGGCTCAATAGCAATGGCCCTGGCAATAACCAAACGCTGTTGCTGCCCACCTGACAGGCCCAACGCACTGTCTTTTAGTCTGTCTTTAACCTCATCCCATAAGGCAGCGCCTCGCAGTGACTGCTCTACTTTGTCATCAAGCACTGCGCGTTGATTCACGCCTTGCAGGCGCAAACCATAGGCCACGTTTTCATAAATGGACTTGGGAAAGGGATTTGGACGCTGGAACACCATGCCCACTTGTCGACGCAAATTAGACACATCCACCCGAGGGTGATGAATGTCGTTCTCGCCCAGTAGAATTTGGCCTTCAATCCGCACGCCATCAACCAAATCATTCATTCGATTAAAACAACGCAACAGGGTTGATTTACCACAACCACTGGGTCCGATAAACGCTGTCACCCGGTGTTCCGCGACACTCAAATCAATATTTTTCAGTGCCTGCTTACTGCCATAAAACAAATTCAGATCCTTGGTGCTGAATACGATTTTTTCATTGGCAATATTCAAACGCCCTGAATCTATAGCGGCAATAGATACCCGGCCCAGACGCTGTTCTGTTGTCATTCACACTACCTCTTGGTCTTAGGTACTTACGCCCCGATACTTTTCACTTAATCTGTTGCGCAACAAAATAGCGCTTAAATTCAGAATCACGATAATCAGCACCAATAAAAATGCCGTTGCATACACTAAAGGTTGCGCCGCCTCAACATTAGGACTCTGAAAACCTACGTCATAGATATGAAAACCCAGATGCATGAATTTTCTTTCCATATGCAAAAAAGGAAAGTTTTCATCCAAGGGCAACGTTGGAGCCAATTTAACCACACCGACCAACATTAAAGGAGCCACTTCACCTGCCGCACGTGCCACAGCGAGAATCAAACCCGTCATGATCGAAGGCGATGCCATAGGCAGCACCACTTTCCACAACGTTTCAGCTTTGGTTGCCCCCAGGGCCAGGCTGCCCTCGCGAAGATTACGCGGGATGCGGGTCAGGCCTTCCTCTGTTGACACAATTACAACCGGCAGTGTCAGCAGTGCCAGCGTGAGCGATGCCCACAATAAACCTGATGTACCCAGAAAAGGCGCAGGGGCAGCTTCCGGGAAGAACAACTTATCAATATTGCCTCCCAGGAAATACACAAAAAATCCCAGTCCAAAAACGCCATACACAATGGAAGGCACCCCTGCCAGGTTATTGACCGCAATACGCACAATACGGGTCACGATGCCTTGTGAGGCATATTCACGCAAATAAACAGCGGCAACAATGCCCACGGGCGTAACGATAATGGACATGATGATCACCATCATGATGGTGCCAAAAATAGCAGGAAAAACCCCTCCTTCGGTATTGGCTTCTCGCGGATCTTCCGTCAGAAAGCGCCAGAACGCTACGACATACCGGCCGGTTTTTTCAATAACATTCATCTGATTGGGTTTCAGGCCGCCAATGATTTCTTCCAAAGGCAACTCGACCACCTGAGCATCCATTACCTGAAACCTGGCGCTGTCGCGCTTGATCGCCTCATTGAGTGTTTGCAGTTGCGCCATATAGACATTGAACTGACTGGTCAAACGCGCTTCTTCAACGCTTAGTTCAGCCAAGGCCTCAGGGGTTTCTGCACGTTCCAAAACCAGCTTCTTGCGCTCCATACGGAGCATTTCCAGCTGATAGTTGATTGAGCCCATTTCCTTTTTTTCAAGCTGGGTAATCTGCTCTCTGAGAAGCGATGCACGCTCAACGCGCTCAAGAAAAATCGTCCAGGCTGATTCACCCTCTGCTACCACATTCCCTTTTTCTTCGACCGAGCGCAGCTCACCATAAAAGTTACCCCACTCTTCGCGCTCCAGAACAATCAGTCTTTCAGGTCGATTCACCGCTTTTATGTGAGGCTGGTCAATCCAGCGAAAATCCGCATTCAATTCACGATTACCGATTTTGATCAACCAACGCTCGATAATGGGTGACTGGGCGTTTTTGTCGATCAAACCAAAATGTTCGAGATTGACCTCTTCCTTGCGCACCAGTTCACCCACCAAACGCTGTTCGCCTTGTTCCGGGTCGTTATAGGTCAGCTCAAGAATATCCCCCGGCCAGAAATGCCCTAATCCCCGTACCATAATCAGTAACAGCAAGGAAACCACGGCAACAATACTGATCGCCACGGCACCCGCATTTAACCAAATCCAGGGAGAACCGCCTTTCCACCACTTGACCAGATTCTGCATCATGTCCTCTTTATAGATTGCTGTAACGGCTACGCAAACGTTGTCTCACCATTTCCGCCACTGTGTTAAACGCGAACGTGACACCGAACAGAACCAGCGCAGCCAAAAACAGAATACGGTAGTGACTGCTATCAACCTCGGATTCTGGCAGTTCAACGGCAATGTTAGCAGATAAGGTACGCATACCCTGAAACACGCTTAAATCAATCACGGGGGTATTACCCGTGGCCATCAATACAATCATGGTTTCTCCAATCGCCCGGCCCAAACCAATCATCACGGCAGAAAAAATTCCTGGACTCGCGGTAAGAATGACGACTTTAGTCAATGTTTGCCACGGTGTTGCGCCCAAAGCCAAAGAGCCTTCGGTCAAATGACGAGGTACGCTGTAAATAGCGTCTTCGGCGATCGAAAATATTGTTGGAATCACTGCAATACCCATGGCAATACCCACAACCAGAGAATTGCGCTGGTCATAGTCAATATCCAACGAAACCTTCAACCATTCCTGGATATTACCGCCGAAAAATCCGTTCTCAATAAACGGGCCCACGGCAAACATTGCCCATACCAGAATGACCAGTACCGGCATCAACAACACGGCTTCCCACCCCACAGGCACACGGTTTCGTATGCCTCCGGGCACGAGTTGCCAAAGCACCGCAAAAAGCAGAAAACCCGCTGGCACAACAAACAAGAGTCCAAATACTGCAATCAAATTCGCTTCAATCAAGGGCGCGAGCCACAAGCCGGCCAAAAACCCAAGAATAACGGTTGGCAGTACCCCCATGATCTCAATACCGGGTTTTACCCAGGTGCGCATCAAGGGCATCATGAAGTAACCCGTGTATATCGCACCCATAATAGACAAGGGTACGGATATCAACATGGCATAAAATGCGGCCTTCAATGTGCCAAAAGCCAAGGGAATCAGGCTGAATTTAGGTTCGAAATCGTCGGCACTCGAAGAGGATTGCCAGATATAACCCGGTTCAGCATAACCCTCGTACCACACTTGCTGCCATAAAGCGCTCCATGTCACCTCAGGGTGTTCGTTTTCAATATGGAAAAAAGCGTAATCGCCCGGACGCAATTCCACCAGCAAATCATCGGCACGGGCTGATAATGCCAATTGTTGCATCTGATCAAACAGGGGCTCTGTCTTAAGCAATTTGGCGCCCCCGGTCATATGAAACAAACTCAACTCCTGTTGCGCATTAATCGTCAACAAACCTTTGCGTCGGGCTTCAGTTTTGAGTACAACGGGCTGGCCATCGGTTTCAAAACTGCGAACAGGACCCAGTTTCAGGGTGTTTTCAGGTGTTTTTTGCAAGGTCCATTGGGTCAAGTGTTGATCGGAACTGAGGGTAATTAACGATTTGCCTCCGGTCAGATATTCTGCCAAAACCAGGGTTGTCGGTTCCGCCAACAAACTTTGTGTTAGCAAAATCTCTGGCTCTTCCTTGTCACGAATATCCACCACTAAAGCTGCGCCTTGCTTACTCATGGCAATCACTTGTTCTGCCGTATCATTTATCAGCAGAAAATCAGGGCGCTGTTGTACATCCCAGACATGCTCATACGCAACACTGCTCGGCGCTTCGCCCTCTTGCGTCAGATAGTAGTCCATCTGTACTTGTGATGATTCATTGACATACACAAGCACAAGGCCTTCGTCATCACGTTTAACACTTAAAAGAGAACGATCAGTCAGCCCCTGAACTTCAAGGGCATGTTCGCCGTAAGGATAGTCGAGCTGAGGTTTGACCTGGCGTTTGCCGGACTCATCAAAACTCACTATATAGTCGATCCGTACAATCAGCAGATGAAACTGCTCATCCAATAAAGCCAACAATTGCCCACTCGCATCCATGGGCATCACTCGATGAATCGCCCCGGCAAGAGGCAGGTCAAAATGCCCTGCAGGCTCCCCGGAATCCGATAAAAAAAACCGGGCTACGCGTTCGCTGGTGAAACGTACGGCTATTTCACCGCTTTCTGATAAGCCCAAATATTTGCTGTTTTCCTGGGCAAGCTCAGGCCGTGAGAAGGTGCTCAGTTGCTCAACAGAAGGGGATTTAAAAATAGGTAACACGACGGACAGCAAGAAAGCAAAAATAAGCCCGATTACCAGAATAACAATGAATCCGCCTGCTTTTACGTAAACACGGGTTAATTTATCAACAAGGGCACGACGGCGCTGTCTCAGCGTGGTCTGATATAAATCAAATTCAGTCATAGCATCTAACACATCGAAATAGGCTGTTGGTTGTTTCGCATAAATCCAAGAAGTGAGTTATCTCAACACTTAACATCCTATTGGCAAACCGTCTCTGCCACCATGGCATTCTCATGAACACGGATAATAATTAAGTCAGGAACATCCGCAGGCGCCGATTTTAAACCAAAAAAAAGGGAACATCTTCCCCTTTTTTTGTAATCAACCTGTCTGCAAGTACGCTCGGCATATCAGGCCAAGCGCCTTGTTTTACTGGATTTTCTTCAGATCCATTTCAATCACTGAAGCAGGCAATGGAATATATCCATCCTTCACAACACTCTCCTGCCCCTGTTTGGAAAGAACCAGCTTGATGAACTCTTGCTCAAGAGGAGGCAAGGGCTTGCCAGGATGTTTGTTTACGTAGACATACAGATAACGAGACAAAGGATAGGTTTTATTCAGCGCATTCTCGGCATTCGCTTCAACAAAAGGCTTACCCTCTTTTTTAGCCAGAGGCACGGCACGCACACCCGAGGTTTTATAACCAACACCGGAATAACCAATCCCATTCAAAGAGGAGGTCACAGACTGAACAACCGATGCCGAACCAGGCTGTTCATTAACAGAGCTTTTGAAATCGCCCTTACACAAGGCTTCTTCCTTAAAATAACCATAGGTGCCAGACACAGAATTCCGTCCATACAACTGGATAGCACGTGTAGCCCAAACACCTGTTAAACCCGCATCAGCCCATTTGCCAATATCAGCAGAAGCACCGCAGCTACGATTCACAGAGAATATGGCATCTACTTGCTGCATGGTCAGCCCTTTTATCGGATTATCTTTGTGCACATACACTGCCAATGCATCAACTGCCACGCGTATAGCGGTTGGTTTATAGCCGTATTTTTTCTCGAAGGCTTCGAGCTCTATATCTTTCATTTCACGGCTCATTGGCCCCAAGGTAGCCGTGCCTTCAATCAAAGCAGGAGGCGCTGTAGAAGAACCCGCTGCCTGAATTTGCATATTGACACTAGGGTATTGATTTTTGAACGCATCACCCCAGAAGGTCATCAAATTGGCCAAGGTATCAGAGCCCACACTAGATAAACTGCCTGAAATACCACTGACCTTGCTGTAGTCTTTTATAGCAGGATCTATACCGGCAGCCTGTGTTACGGTCATATGACTGACAAACACCAGCGAACCCGTCAGTGTGGCCATGAGCTTTTTAATTTTCATACGTTTCCTCTTTGGATTTTGATCACTAATAAAGCGCTTCATTGCTGAAGACGCAGTATGAGTCAGCAATATTTCACTTTTGTGACTATTACACACCGACAACAAAAAAATCACTGTATGGCATCTTTTCGTTTTCAGCCCAAGGCCTGCATTTTCACACTCGAATCTGTCTTAAGCACTCTGGGCTCGGGAAACAGGCACGAAAAACAACTGCCTTTACCCACCTCACTCCAGACCAGCAATTGACTGTCATGACGCCGCAGTATTTGTTTTACGATGGCCAAACCCAAACCTGTCCCACCCTTGTCCCGTGAACGACCGACATCCACCCGGTAGAAACGCTCCATTAAACGCGGCAGGTGCTCTGGCGCAATACCTATGCCTTCATCTTCCACTTCAAAAAGGGCCTTCCCATCCTGCTCCACCCAGCGCACGGTAATACAACCGCCATCAGGCGTGTAACGAATGGCGTTACTGATTAAATTGGTAAACACGCTGTAAATTTCAGAGTCAACCGCACGCAGCAGCAGGTTGGATTGAATCTCGGGTTTAATCTGATGACGTCCATTGCTCAAACGCTCCATATCGCTCAACAGGCTTTTAAGCAAACTGGCCACTTTAATCACCGTACATTTATCGAGCACAGGGGGTTCTGCCGTATCCAGCACTGACAGTGTCAACAAGTCACCCACAATGGACTTCATTCTTAATGCCGGCCCCAGCATTTTACTCAACTGATTACGATGCGCGTCACCGAGCGTTTCATCGTCTGCCATCATTTCCAGATAACCCAGTATCACGGTCAAAGGTGTGCGCAGCTCATGCGAGACATTCCCCACAAACTGCTGACGCATGGTCATAAGGCGATGCACATGGGAAATATCGCGCGCCAGAAGCAAACGTCGGTTTTTTATCTCGACCAAGCGCAGCTCAAGAATTTTGGCGTCATCAAGGGGCGAGCGCATTTCAAGGCTCGAACTACCGTTTTCGTGATGTAACAAGGTCGCAAATTCCGGGGTTCGAATGATATTAGAAACAATCTGACCTTTATCTTTGTGATTCAAACCTAGCAACGATTCAGCCGATTTATTAAACCACTCGACTTCATCGCGCTCATTGAGTAACACAACAGGATCAGGCAAGGCCTGCGTGCTTTCGCGGAAATTTTTCAAGAAAACACCTAATTTCTGTTTGTGCAAGCGATTGGTTTTTTGTAACGCGCCATGCCTTTTAACGAAGGTATAGGACAGATCACCCCATCCCCCATTTTGCTTAAGAGGCTCTCTGAGTTTGGAGTGACTCCACTGTTCAAAACGGGACATTTGGCGCAGTTGATAGACTGTAAATATCAGCGAAGCCATCAACACACCTACTAATACGTGGTCAACAAGAGCACCCAGCAAACACCCAAAACCCAACCAGACAGACAATCGAAATGCTTCCTGAATCCATGGGCTTGACATAGTTTCTCCATTATTCCTATTTCACTGCGGTGATTAAATCCAGCCAGTGCCTGTTAACACTATCCGCGCAGTTGCGACACAGGCGCTTTTGTTGCGAGCCAAGGCGCACCGAGCGTAGTGCGCGGATGTACCACAGACAGGCCCTAGACCACCCTGCTGGAAAAGCGATAACCTGCACCACGGACCGTTTGAACATACTGATCATAACCCTGAGGCGCCAATAGTTTTCGCAAACGCAGTACATGCACATCCACTGTACGATCATCAACGTACACAGCCCTGCCCCACACACGATCAAGTAATTGCTCTCTGGAAAATACCCGCTCCGGATTACGCATCAAAAATTCGAGCAATCGATACTCTGTGGGGCCGGCGTGAACCAGGTTGCCGCATATCGTCAAACGATGAGACTGCACATCCAGACATAACTCACCCACGGTAAGCAGCTCACCCTCGCGCGAAACTGTTCGCCGGATGACCGCTTTGACCCGGGCGATCAACTCCTTGGGGGAAAAAGGTTTGGTCAGATAATCATCCGCACCGGAATCAAAGCCCCGAAGTTTATCCGACTCCTCGCCTCGCGCCGTAAGCATAATAATAGGCAAGTCTTTGGTAGGCTCATCAGCACGCAGGCGGCGAATAAAGTCTATGCCACTCATCCCGGGCAGCATCCAGTCCGCCACAATCACGTCAACGCCTGGCTTATCCAGCACACGCAGCGCCACATCCGCAGACTCGGCTTCCGTCACTTTAAATCCTTCGCGCTCCAGCGAAAACCGTAACATTTCCCGGATATCATTGTCATCTTCAACTATCAAAACATGTTGCCCGCTCATTGCCTAAGGCCTTTTATGTCAAAATTGTTATTCAATCAACGGGATGTTACAGTCACATGACAAGCCAGCACTTTTCAACAACGGCGCTGTTTTATTGGTTTTCATGGTTCTGAATGCTGCGTTCATCCTATAGAATTCATGTGGCGAAAATAACAGGAATGATCACTTAATTATTTAAAAACCAAACGACCACACGCAGAAAGGGCGACACATGACAGATCAGAAACATTTAACCGAACAGCTACAGAAACTACATCAAGACTTGCAACAATATCAACCGCAGACAGCTCTGGATGAAGAAAGCAGACACTTGCTTCAACAAGTAAATCAGGACATAGAAAGACTCACCCGTTCCAGTGCAGAGGGTGAAACAATGACGCAGGTGTCTCTTGAAAGCTCACTGATCCACTTTGAACAGGACCATCCCACACTCGCCGCCATCCTTAAGGAAATGGCCGATTTATTGAATAAAATGGGCATTTAACTGCCCTGCAGTTTGTTATCCACTTATTTTCCATAACAAGGAAACCAGCATGCTCGATTTGAACGTAGTAAAGAAACAACTTGAAACCCAAAAAGAAGAAATCGAGCAACGGCTGCGCGCCACGACCAAGGATCTTCATCATCGTGATGAAGCTATTAGTGCGGACTTTGCCGAACAAAGCACCGAGATGGAAAATTACGAAGTATTAGTGGCCCTGGACAAAGAAGGGCAGCAAGAACTTGAACAAATTGAATCGGCACTCCGGCGCATTGACGATAAGCGCTACGGTCAATGTACCCAGTGCCATGGCAATATTAACGAGAAACGCCTACAAGCCATTCCCTACGCCGCTTTATGTATGGACTGCTCAAACCAGCAGGCAAACAAGATCTAGGCGTGGGCTGATTATGAGCCACCCTCCCAAGCCTTATTCGTCTTTACACTCAACTTCTTCAATGATTTTCCTTAAACGCTCTTGCTCTTCCCTGCTTTTGCTTTCATCAATCATTCGCTTGAGTTCTTTTCGGTAGGTCGCAAAATCTTCAGTACAACCCACGCCTACCGAGGCGTTACCAAAAGGCGCGGGTGAAACACAGGCAGACAAGGTAAATACCATCCCAAGCAAACACACATTTCGCTTTAGCAACTTAACTCTCCAATACTTGATTTGGCCACAGTGCACGTTCAAAGAATATTTGCTTACTTGTTTCTTGCTTATTTAATGAAGCATCCAAAATCTATTGCCCAATGTACCGATTTTTTATTGGGAAAAAATCCATCTGCAAAACAAAGACTCGTAAGTCAACTTGTTATGTTTTTAATTACTACGTGAAATAATTCAGGCCCACAGCACGTACTAACAAAAACGCGCCATGGGCGGGCGTTTAATACCCGAAGGTTTGCACGCCGTCATTCGATGCAGGTGATTCATTAATGATGGTGAGCTTGGAAATCACTTTGGTGACACCATTTGCTTTGGAGGCCATTTGCATGGCGACTTCCTCTACATGTTTGTTTTCCACAGCCCCATACAAGGTAACCACACCACGATAGGTGTCAATATTGATATTAAAACCGTTCACTTCTCTATCGGAAAGATACCAACCTTTAATGGTTGAAGTAATAACGGCATCCTGTTTAATCGTTTTCAGATCCCGCTCATCCCTACCTGTGTAATAACCCGCCGCCGTGCCACCTGCCAGCAAACCAGCCGCCACCGTGCCCGTAGTGCATCCTGTGGTAGAAAGTAAAAAACACCCTAATCCAAACACCAGAACTATTCTACGCATACGCTACTCAACCCCATCCAGACATCATTAAAACCATCGAAAACACATTACAGCCGCCGGCGATCCCGGCATCAACATCGTGCACATTCAAGCAGAACAATATCGCAACTTTGCGAGTGCTCATCAAATACGATAACGGCCCGCTTCGTTTTGAGCAGCGTCTCCACCTGTTTTACCTTGTCAACAAGGGATACTTCGTATTCACCGTAATCTGTTCCAACCCGCGTTACAAACTCTTCGATTAACGTATTCAAGGTGTCAGGCGGCAGGCGATTATACGGAACATTTATCGGCATATAAAACATCTCATCAACGTAGCGAAATACACTACACGAAACACTCCGTTACGAGTTAACCCCCGCAATTAGACACTTTAATTTGCATATATTCAATTGATCATGGATCATGCACCGTTTGCGGGCTGGGTCACTTCCAGCGTTTCATCTTAGTTCGAGACAGCCTCCATGAGTCAAATTCAAGACCTGATCTGTGGTTTCAAGCGTTTCAAAAAAAAGTTTGTTGAAGAAAAATCAGAGCAATACCAGTTGCTGGCCCTGCAAGGGCAGTCACCCAAAGCCTTGATTATTGGGTGCTGTGATTCACGCGTTGATCCTGCACTTACGCTCGACTGCCATCCCGGTGATCTGTTTGTTGTGCGTAACGTTGCCAACCTTGTGCCTCCCTATAGCCGCGAACGACTCTACGCTTCAACCAGTGCCGCGCTGGAATTTGGCATTTTATCTCTCAACATTGCCCACATTATTATCATGGGGCACTCAAGCTGCGCCGGCATTAAAGCTGTTCTGGAAAAAGCCCTCGCACACAGCCAAGGCAATATCAGCGACACAGATACCAGCAGTGTTGATCAATGGATGAGCAATGCCATTGCAGTGGCTGAAGAAACCATCAAGGAAAACGGGCATTTGCCGGCAGAAGACCAGCATTGTATTTGCAGCCGTAAATCTCTGGTCAAATCATTGGAGAATTTAAAAACCTACCCCTGGATCAAAGAACGTCTGGCCTCAAACAGTATTACGATTAATGGCTGGTACCTGCACCTGGGTGATGCCTCGCTGGAACAATACTGCGAAGAAAGTCAGCGTTTTGAATATCTTCAGGCACTCTAGGTTTGGGCAGGCGCTTACAATATAGGCTGTAGAGTTTTCCGCTCATTCCAGCTGCGTTATACCGGACTAAAAGAGACCCTGTTAACACATCACTGCGACAGCAATGTCATTAATTCTTGTTCGCTAATAATAAGTAAACCCAAGGCCTGGGCCTTGGTTAACTTGCTGCCAGCGGCCTCACCGGCCACCACATAATCTGTTTTACTGGAGACAGAAGCGGCCACCTTGGCACCCTTCGCCTGTAACAAGGACTTGACCTCATCTCGCGTCAGATCTTGCAAGGCGCCGGTTAAAACAACAGTTTTCCCAAAAAGTGTATTCGCCGACTCACCCATGCTTGACTTGGGATTTGTCACCGCTGGCCACATTACGCCGTGCGCAAGCAGCGACTGAATCACCTGTTGATTTTCTTCCTGCGCAAAGAAATGGCGAATATGGAAAGCCACTACCGGCCCCACATCAGTAACGCTCATCAGTGCCTCTTCATCGGCACACTCAATAGCCTTCAGCGAGGCAAAGTGCTGTGTCAGCGCCAGCGCTGTGGCTTCGCCCACCTCTCTGATTCCCAAGGCATAGAGAAAACGGGTCAAGGTCGTGTGTTTGCTTTTTTCCAGGGCCTGAATAATGTTTTGCGCCGATTTAGGCCCCATTCGTTCCAACCCGCTTAGCTGCTCCAGCGTAAGCGTGTACAGATCGGCCACATTCGTCACCAGCCCTTCGTCCACCAGCTGGCTGACCAGTTTAGCGCCCAAACCCTCAACGTCGAACGCACGACGTGAGACAAAATGGCTGATTGATTCTTTTAACTGGGCTTTGCATGCCAAACCGGCGTCACAACGGGTGATTATTTCACCCTCGACATAGTTGATTTCAGCATGGCACGCGGGACAGCGCACCGGCGGCACAATTGGCAACACAGTGGCCGGACGTTTTTCCAATAACACGCGTTGCACTTTCGGAATCACATCACCGGCACGGCAAATCACCACATAATCATTGATTTTTATATCCAGACGCTTCACTTCGTCGAAATTATGCAAGGTCGCATTGCTGACTGTCACCCCGCCAACAATTACTGGCTTCAAACGTGCCACAGGCGTGATAGCACCGGTTCGTCCTACTTGAAAATCAACACCGAGTAATTGGGTTACCGCTTCTTCAGCAGGAAATTTATAAGCCACCGCCCAACGGGGCGCACGTGTCACATAACCCAGTTGCTCCTGCCACAATAACGAATCAACTTTGACCACAACACCGTCAATCTCATAACTCAATTGACTGCGTCGATCAGCCATCTGCCGACAATAATCGACCACAGCTGCCGCGCCCACGACCTGCTCAATTTCAGGATTGACCTTAAAACCCAAGGTGCTGAGATAACACAGTACTTCTTGGTGGGTAGTGAAACCGCTCTGGCCTTCAGACCAGACCAGACCATAACAATATATATCCAGAGGACGTCGCGCCGTAATACGGGGATCGAGTTGTCGCAAACTGCCAGCCGCCGCATTACGTGGATTGGCAAACACTTTTTCGCCCTTTTGCATCTGATCACAATTCAGTTCGGTAAAACCTTTTAAAGGCAGGATCACTTCCCCGCGCACTTCCAGCACCTCTGGAAAATGCTCACCACGCAGGTGCAGCGGCACACTGGAAATTGTGCGGATATTGCTGGTGATATTCTCACCCGTCTGACCATCACCCCGGGTTGCTGCCCGGATTAACAGACCTTTTTCGTAGACCAGACTGACAGCCAGACCGTCAAGTTTGGGTTCACAGGTAAAACACACCGCCTCTTCGCTGCCTATCTGTTTTTGAATACTACGCTCAAAATCAAACAAGTCTGCGAAATCAAATACATTGGCCAGGGACAACATGGGCGCCCCATGGCTCACTTCTTCAAAAAAGGGCAAGGCTTCCCCGCCCACGCGCTGGGTGGGCGAGTCAGGTGTAATCAATTGCGGGTATTGGGCTTCCAGTTGCTGTAAACGATGGAACAAACGATCGTATTCACTGTCGGCAATGCTGGGGTCATCCAGAACATAGTAACGGTAATTGTGTTCACTCAAGGCAGTGCGCAAAACCGCTGCTGCTTCTTCGGCGGCTTGTGCGCTCGGGTTTGGGTCTGATTCAGACACGGAACGCTTATTGGTCTGCAAATTTAGAGGCAGATATTTGTTTACGACAAAACTCGTCTACACGTTGCCGGTAATGTGCGATGGTTTGTTGGGTCAGGGCGCTCTGTGTTTCATCACGCAAGTCACACTCCAGAATCGAGCCCATGCGCTGTGCAGTCTCAAGCATGGTTTCAAAGGCACCTCGTGGCGCGCGGGGACCGGGCAAGGTCAAAAACAGGCACACACCCGGCGTTTTAAAGTTTGCCATACCGGCCGGATCAAAATTACCTGGCTTAACCATGTTCACCATGCTGAATAATTTAGCGCCTTCAACATCGCTCAAGGAATCCATCCGATGAAAAAGCCCCATTTCGCCGAATCGTAATCCATTATTCGTAATGACACGTAATAAGGGCTCCCCTTCGATCATGCCGCTGCGAGAAGCAAGGTTAATGGCTATCACCTGTTCAACCGGGGGGGCTTTCACTTTATTGACAGAAGCGTTCAGTGCTGGCTCTGCTTCATCAATTTGATCTTCTTCCGGCATCCATTGATCAGCTTCCTCTTCGTCAAGATCTTCTGTGAAATCAGCCTCGCGGTTTACACGCACGGGACGAGAAGACACCGGCTCATCAAATCGCGGACTCATTCGATCGGATTCATCGATTTTTGTTCTGGATTTTTCCGCCGGTTTGATCACGCGTGCCGTGCCACTAGGAAGTTCGGGATTGTAATCACGAAAGAAATCATCCTCTACGACATCCTCTGCCGGCTTTTTGATTGCCACACGTAAAGTATTTTTTCTGGCTTGTCGGGCGCGACGAAAACCATCAGCCAGAATTCCAACAATCACAAGGACAACAATAACAATTAAAATCTCGCGCACACCCATTTCCATTGTTTAGTCTCCCTGTTGAATAGCTGTATTTACTGGGCAGATAGAATTTAGTGCTGGCATATTACAATAGACAGTCAATTTCACAAACTTCACCTGTTAAATTGATTTTCACATAGCGGCCATAGCAGCCGCCTCATCGACATTCACGGACACCAGTCTGGATACACCGGGCTCCTGCATTGTAACGCCCATCAGGACATGCGCCATTTCCATCGCCACTTTGTTATGGCTGATATAAATAAACTGTACATTCTGCGACATTTCTTTCACCAGCCGACAAAAGCGCCCGACGTTAGCGTCATCCAGGGGCGCATCAACTTCGTCAAGCATACAAAAAGGTGCCGGATTCAGCCGGAATATTGAAAACACCAGCGCAATGGCGGTAAGTGCTTTTTCACCCCCGGACAACAAATGGATGGTGCTGTTGCGCTTGCCCGGTGGTCTTGCCATGATCGCCACCCCGGTATCGAGCAAATCTTCGCCGGTGAGCTCAAGGTAGGCATGACCGCCGCCAAAAACTTTGGGAAATAATTCCTGCAAACCACCGTTGACCAATTCAAAGGTTTCCTTAAAACGGTTACGGGTTTCCTTGTCAATTTTACGTATGGCCCCTTCGAGCGTTTCCAACGCTTCGATCAAATCGGCATGCTGGCTATCGAGATAGTTCTTACGCTCCAATTCTGTTTGATATTCATCAATGGCAGCCAGGTTGATCGCGCCCAGCCGGCTTATTTTTACCGCCAGACTTTCCAGCTCAGCTTCCCAAGCCGACTCAGTCGCCTCGGCAGGCATCATTTGTTGCAGCGCGTTCAAATCAGCCTGCAGCTCATGAATTTGTTCCAGCGCAGCCGCCTGTCGAATTTCAAAGGCCTGCATTTCGATGCGCCGTTGTTCCAGCTCGCTACGGCAGATTTGAATGTGCTGCTCTGCCTCAACCCGCTGTTTTTCCAGAGTCTGCCGCTTATGTTCAGCGTTTTCAAGATAACGGCGAGCGTCTGTCATTTTTTCTTCAACAAGCAAACGCTGCTCCAGACGATCTTCCAGGCTCGCTTGCAACACATCCACCGGTTCGTCATTGTGTTGTAATGATTCCAATAAATGATTTCGACGCTGCTCCAGTTGCTGTTGCTGACCGCGCAGACGCTCGACGGCCAGGACGGTGGATTCGCGTTGCGTTTTCAAGGCGCGTAGTTGCAAGGCAACACGATGCGTCTCGTCCTTATGGCTTCGAGCGGTCTGACGCGCCTCATCCAGAGCACTGCGACGTTGATCCCTGATAAGCAATAATTCTTCACGCCGATGGTTGTTTTCCGCCATAACATCCAGGGCGTCCTGGAGCGTCAAGCGTGACTGATTGATAGCGGCCTGATCAATTTCCACTTGCCCTTGAATCTCCCGCAGCTCATGCTCCAAACGCTGACGACGCATGGAAAACTGTTCGAGTCGCACTTCTTTGGCCGAAA
>Ga0073926_10000145_pt1 | contig 15757 bp, 12 predicted proteins | sample GWRWmT4_4Nov14_FD_70189 | JGI IMG/M metagenome (GOLD analysis project Ga0073926, IMG submission 70189) | Sand microcosm microbial communities from a hyporheic zone in Columbia River, Washington, USA - GW-RW T4_4-Nov-14 | ecosystem: Engineered > Artificial ecosystem > Sand microcosm >...
AAACAAGTCGAGGCTTTTCAGCCAAAAGTGAGAACCTACTAAGGGAATCATTATGCAAGTCAGTATTTATCGTTACAACCCAGAGAAAGACGCTGAGCCCTACATGCAGGATTACCACGTGAACACCGGTGGTAAGGATCTGATGATTTTGGATGTATTGGCGCTGGTTAAAGATCAGGACGCCACACTTTCTTATCGTCGCGCTTGTCGTGAAGGTGTTTGTGGTTCGGATGGCCTGAATATTAATGGCAAAAATGGTTTGGCCTGTATTACTCCTATTTCATCCGCCATGGGTAAACGTGATACCAAACTGGTTGTCAGACCATTGCCGGGTTTGCCCGTGATACGTGATCTGGTTGTGGACATGGGGCAGTTTTATGCGCAATACCGGAAAATAAAACCCTTTTTAATTAATGAAACGCCTCCTCCTGCGATTGAAAGGCTTCAGTCTCCAGAAGAAAGAGCTAAGCTTGACGGACTGTATGAATGCATTCTTTGTGCGTGCTGCTCTACAGCCTGTCCTTCGTTTTGGTGGAATCCTGATAAATTTGTCGGTCCTGCCGGTTTGCTGCAGTCCTACCGATTTCTGGCAGACAGCAGGGATGAAGGTGCCGCTGAACGTTTGGGCGAACTGGATGATCCATTTAGTTTGTTCCGGTGTCATGGCATACAGAATTGTGTCAGTGTTTGTCCAAAAGGCTTGAATCCAACCCGTGCCATTGGGCATATCAGGAATATGTTATTGCAAAGAGCAACCTAGTCATGTTGATGCTAATCTAAAAACACAATTGGCAGCACAGGCAAGGTAGTTCTTTGGCAAGGTAGTTCTTTGAATTCAGCATCAGGATAAGTAAAGGTTTTATAAGTTAGCGAATTCAAGCCATAAGCCTGAATTAGAGCTAGCAGGCTGTTGAAAAACGTTAGGAGCGAAGCAAAGACAAGGCAAAAATGGGAGAAAAACTGCAGTTTACGCAGAGTAAATGAGGATTTTGAGCCCATTTTTAATGCAGTATTTGCAAACGTAGTAGTTTTTCAACAGTCTGCTAGTGCTATTGCGTCATTCTTGCGTCTGATTATAAGGGCGCAAGAAATCTCTTTCATAAACCAGAATGGAACGGGTTGGAAGCGGCGCTTAAGCTTTTGCCAAATAAACCATGGCACCAAAAGTGCCTATATTTAAGTTGTTTGTGGCAAAATACTTGAACTCAGTTTCGGCTTGCGTTCTTGCTTACTGCAGGGAGTAACCGGTAATGCGTGAAGGCTTGATGTACCGCCAGTGGGCCACTTCTCATTTGGCAGGTGGTAACGCGGCGTATATCGAAGAATTGTTTGATAATTATTTGCGTGATCCTAACAGCGTTCCTGAGGAGTGGCGTAGTTATTTCGATAAGCTGCCGCGTTTTAAAGGTATTACCACGGAAGATGTTCCTCATTCTACTATTCGCGAACATTTCCTCTATCTCGCCAAAAATAAAAGCAGGGCCCAGCCGCTTGTAATAAGCAGTGTCAGTTCTGATCATGAAAAGAAGCAAGTCAAAGTCCTTCAGTTAATTACCGCCTACCGATTCCGAGGCCATCAACAGGCCAGACTTGATCCTCTGGAACTCATGAAACGATCCGAGGTGCAAGACCTCGATCTGGCTTACCAGGGTTTGTCCGTTGCCGATTACGACACCATTTTTCAGGTAGGCTCCTACTTTATAGGTCAGGAAGAGGTGCCATTGCGCGAATTGCATACCTCTTTACAACAAACCTACTGCGCCTCTGTTGGCGCTGAATATATGCATATCGTGGATACAGAAGAACGACGCTGGATTCAGCATCGCCTCGAATCGGTTCGTTGCTCGCCTGAGTACAGTCAGCAAAGAAAGCTGCACATTCTTGAGCGACTCACGGCCGCCGAAGGTTTGGAAAAATATCTGGGTACAAAATATCCCGGTACCAAACGTTTTGGTCTGGAAGGGGGTGAAAGTCTTATTGTAATCATGGATGAACTCATCCAACGCTCCGGTGCCAATGGAACCAAGGAAATGGTTATTGGTATGGCGCATCGGGGGCGTTTAAATGTTTTAGTTAATATATTGGGTAAGAATCCTGCTGATCTGTTTAGTGAATTTGAAGGCAGACGCAATGCAAGCCTGGGTGCGGGCGATGTGAAATATCATCAAGGTTTTTCCTCAAATATCTCGACGGTAGGCGGCGAAATTCATCTGGCACTTTCATTTAATCCCTCTCACCTGGAAATTGTTTCGCCTGTTGTGGAAGGCTCTGTGCGCGCGCGCCAGGATCGTCGTAACGATTCTGGCGGTGATCTTGTTGTGCCGATTTTGATCCATGGCGACTCTGCATTTGCGGGTCAGGGCGTGGTCATGGAAACCTTTCAGATGTCACAGACGAGAGGTTTTAAAACCGGTGGTACTGTACATATTATTGTGAACAATCAAATTGGCTTCACAACGCACGACAGAGAGGATACACGTTCTACCGAGTACTGTACTGATGTTGCAAAAATGGTTCAGGCGCCCATATTCCATGTGAATGCGGATGATCCGGAAGCCGTACTTTTTATTACTCAGGTGGCTCTGGATTATCGTCGTGAATTCAAGAAAGATGTGGTGATTGATCTTGTTTGTTATCGTCGGCATGGTCATAACGAAGCCGATGAGCCATCCATTACCCAACCACTTATGTATGAAATAATACGTAGTCACTCAACGACGCGTGCGCTCTATGCCGAAAAACTGGAGAAAAGCGGAATAATCAATGCTGAGCTCGCAAGCCAGATGTTCGAAGATTATCGACGTATGCTCGATAATGGTCAGCATGTGGCTAAAAGCTTGGTCAATGAAGCCGATTCCAGTGCATTTGTAGACTGGAAACCCTATTTAGGTCATCAAAGAATCAAACACTGTGACACGACAGTTGAGTCAGAAACACTCAAAAAACTAGCGGATAAAATGGATTTGCTGCCAGAAGGTTTTGTCCTGCAGCGGCAGGTCGCTAAAATTCTTGATGATCGCCGTCGTATGGCCAGTGGCGCGCTGGAAGTTAACTGGGGCTTTGCTGAAGTCATGGCCTATGCCACCTTATTGCAAGAAGGCTATCCGGTTAGATTAACCGGACAGGATGTAGGTCGAGGTACGTTTTCACATCGTCATGCTGTCCTGCATAATCAAAAAGATGCGGGAACCCATGTGCCGCTTAAAAATCTGTACGAGGGCCAGCCACGCTTCGAAATTTACGATTCACTGTTGTCAGAGGAAGCTGTTTTAGGTTTTGAGTACGGGTATTCCACAACAACTCCGCAGACATTGTGCATATGGGAAGCGCAATTTGGTGACTTTGCCAATGGCGCGCAAGTGGTTATAGATCAATTTATTTCATCTGGTGAGCTCAAGTGGGGGCGTTTATGTGGTTTGACACTGCTGCTCCCCCATGGCTATGAAGGGCAGGGTGCCGAACATTCATCGGCCCGACTGGAAAGATTCTTGCAATTATCGGCTGAATACAATATGCAAGTGTGTGTTCCCAGTACGCCTGCGCAAGTGTTTCACATGTTACGTCGGCAAGTGAAACGCTATTTGCGTAAACCTCTTGTCGTCATGACGCCAAAAAGCTTGTTACGCCACAAGTTGGCTACCTCTTCATTAGAAGAGCTGTCACAGGGCGCATTCCATGAAATTCTTCCCGAAATGGATGCTATTGAGCCCGCAGGCGTGAAACGGATGGTCATGTGCAGTGGCAAGGTGTATTACGATCTCCTGGAAAAACGACGAGCGCTTAATCGTAATGATGTGGTTATTATCCGGCTTGAGCAGTTGTATCCTTTTCCAGAAGATGAATTGGTTGAAATATTAAATAGATACACTCTGGAAGAAATTGTGTGGTGTCAGGAAGAACCTATGAATCAGGGTGCCTGGTATTGTAGCCAGCATCATATGAAGTCGGCTATGGCGAAATATAATCCGGCCATTATCTTGCGTTATGCCGGACGTGCGCATTCTGCGGTGCCCGCTGTGGGGTATATGTCACTTCATACCGAACAACAAGAAGCGCTGGTAAGCCAGGCTTTTGATGTATTTAGTTGATACTGATTCTGAAAATAGAATGGCCGCATAATCAGTTTGTGCGCCGGAAAAAATCAGGCTTGTAAGTTATTTTGCTTCATTATATTAAATTTTAACCAAGAATACGGGTGGAACCTAAAGGAATTCTGATGATAAAAGAAATTAAAGCCCCTCAATTTCCTGAATCGGTTGCGGATGGAACCGTGGCTGCTTGGCATAAAAAAGTAGGCGAGCCAGTGCTTCGCGATGAACTTTTGGCCGATATAGAAACGGACAAGGTCGTTTTGGAGATCGTTGCCCCTGCTGACGGAGTGCTGACAAAAATACTGCAAGAGCAGGGCGCGACAGTTGAAAGTACTCAAGTTATTGCGCTTTTTGAAGAAGGTGTGTCCTCATCAAAAGTATTAAGTTCAGCAAATCCCCAAGCTGAAACAATGGTAAAAATAGTAGCGAAAGTTGACGACAATGCCTTGAGTCCTTCTGTACGCAAGTTGATTACTGAACACAATGTTGATTCCTCTGTGCTTACGGGAACAGGAAAGGGGGGGCGCTTGACCAAAGAAGATGTAATGGAATACATCAAACCGAAAAAACTTGATAAAGAAACAACAGTTTCTCCGGTTGCTAAGGATTTTGTGCCTTCTGCTCAATTGGTATTACCTCCCGGTGGTGTGGCATTGCCTGACGAAGAACGGATGGAGCGACGTGTTCCCATGACGCGCTTACGTGCGCGTATTGCTGAACGTCTGGTCGCCTCGCAGAATGAAGCGGCGATATTAACCACGTTTAATGAAGTGAATATGCAGCCCATTCTCGATATGCGTAAAAATTACCAGGAGCAATTCGTGTCAACGCATGGGGTGAAACTTGGATTCATGTCCTTTTTTGTGCGCTCTGTGGTTGAATCATTGAAAAAATTTCCTGCCGTGAATGCCTCAATTGATGGCAACGATGTTGTTTACCACAACTATTACGATATTGGTGTGGCCGTTTCCACTGAGCGCGGTTTGGTTGTGCCGGTGTTACGAAATGCGGACAAAATGAGTATGGGAGAAGTCGAAAGCAAAATCATCGAGTATGGGGTGAAGGCACGAGATGGCAAACTTTCGATAGATGATATGGTGGGCGGGACCTTTTCGGTTTCAAATGGCGGTATATTCGGTTCTCTCCTGTCAACCCCCATTATCAACCCGCCCCAGACAGCCATTTTGGGGATGCATAAAATTCAGGAGCGCCCGATGGCCGTTGACGGCAAGGTTGTTATTTTGCCGATGATGTATTTGGCACTCAGTTATGATCATCGTCTTATTGATGGAAAAGAAGCGGTGGGTTTTTTGGTTATGGTAAAAAAACTGATTGAAGATCCTGCTCGATTACTGCTGGAAATATAGTATTTCCACTGTGCAGTTTTTTGGGGTCAGGACTAATTTACAAGTGAATGATGATAGTAACAAAGTGTTCTTCTCGTATGCGCAATTTTGAGAGCAGACAAAATGACTAAAAAGTTTGACGTGGTGGTAATTGGTGGTGGTCCGGGTGGTTACGTTGCAGCGATAAAAGCCGCTCAGTTGGGTATGAGCGTTGCGTGTATCGAGCCTCGTATGCATAGGGGCTCGCCAGCTCTCGGGGGGACGTGTTTGAATGTGGGTTGTATTCCATCAAAAGCCTTGCTCGAAAGCTCATACAAGTACTACGAAGCCGGTCATGAATTAGCTGTACACGGGATAGGTGTGACAAATGTTGCTCTTGATCTTGATGCTATGATGCAGCGCAAGGACACGATTGTTAAAAACCTGACCGGTGGTATCTCATCATTATTTAAAGCCAATGGTGTTGAGTGGTTAAAAGGTTATGGCAAGTTATTGGCAGGAAAAAAAGTCGAGTTTACGCCTACTGAAGGTGCTGTTGAAATAATTGAGGCAAATAACGTCATTCTGGCGGCTGGCTCTGAGCCCGTAGAAATTAAATCAGCGCCCATCGATGAGAAGTTTATTGTGTCCTCAACGGGGGCCCTGGAATTCAAGGACGTCCCCAAGCGATTGGGAATAGTCGGTGCCGGAGTGATAGGTCTTGAACTTGGCAGTGTTTGGTGTCGACTGGGTGCCGAAGTGACGATCCTTGAAGCGATGGACACCTTCTTGCCTCTTCTTGATCAGCAAATCGCCAAGGAAGCACTGAAACAATATAAAAAACAGGGTATGGACATTAAGCTCGGTGCCAAAGTGTCTGCCACAGAAGTGAAGGAAGCCTCCGTTAAGGTCGATTATCTTGTTGCCGGTCAACAGCAAAGTCTGGAAGTCGATAAACTTATCGTGGCGATAGGCCGTCGTCCTGCGACCAACAAGCTGCTTGCGGCTGATAGTGGTGTGAGTCTGGACGAGCGAAGTTATATTTATGTTAACAATGCCTGTGAGACGGCGGTACCCGGTGTTTATGCCGTTGGCGATGCTGTTCGTGGTCCCGCTTTAGCTCATAAAGCCATGGAAGAAGGCGTGATGGTGGCAGAGAAAATCGCCGGGAAAAGTGTTCAGGTGAACTATGATGTTATTCCCGGGGTGGTTTATACCCATCCCGAAATTGCGGGGGTGGGCAAAACGGAAGAAGTAGTCAAGGCCAGTGGCGAGCCCTACAAAACCGGTGTTTTTCCTTTTGCGGCAAATGGTCGTGCGATGGCGGCAAATGATGTGGTGGGCATGGTCAAGATCATTGCTCATCAGGAAACTGACCGAATTTTGGGGGTGCACATTATCGGTCCCCAAGCGTCGGAACTTATTCAGCAAGCCGTTATCGCTATGGAATTTGCTTCAAGCACCGAAGACTTGCAATTGATGGTCTTTGGTCATCCAACCCTGTCTGAGTCTTTGCATGAAGCAGCGTTGGATGTTGATGACCATGCGATTCATATCGCCAAAAAGAGTCGTCCCAAAAAATAATATCCCTCCGATGTAAAAGAACGTGTTTATCAAGGATGATGCAGTACTCTCTGAACTGGTCATTCTGCGAATGACTGCTTTTTTACATCGTGTCGGTTAAATAAAAACTAACAAAGAGTAGGTATAACCCATCATGAATTTGCATGAATATCAGGGCAAACAATTGTTTGCAGAGTACGGTTTGCCAGTTTCCATAGGATATGCCTGTCGCTCGGCAGAAGAAGCCATTGAAGCCACCAAGAAAATTGGCGGCAATAAATGGGTTGTAAAAGCACAGGTGCATGCAGGTGGCCGCGGAAAAGCCGGCGGTGTGAAGCTGGTGAGTACGGAAAAAGAAGTTCGGGATTTCGCGAATGACCTTCTTGGTCGCCGCTTGGTGACGTATCAGACCGATGAAAATGGCCAGCCTGTAAATACAATTTTGGTTGAGGCGTGTACCGATATTGCGCAAGAACTGTATTTAAGTGCTGTGGTCGATCGTGCCACACGCAAAATCGTTTTTATCGCCTCCACTGAAGGCGGTGTGGAAATTGAGAAGGTGGCTGCGGAAACACCTGAAAAAATTCTGAAAGTGAGTATTGATCCTTTAGTGGGTCCTCAGCCCTATCAAGGACGGGAACTGGGTTATAGTTTGGGTTTGAATAACGAGCAGGTTAAGCAGTTTACGCATATTTTTATGAAGCTGGCCCAACTCTTTGAGGATTTTGATCTGTCTTTATTGGAGGTCAATCCGCTCGTCATTACTACAGCGGGCAAATTGCATTGCCTCGACGCCAAAATCAATATTGATAGTAACGCGCTATATCGTCAGAAACTTCTCCAGGACATGGAAGATCCTACGCAGGAGGATCCACGGGAGCGACGTGCGGCGGAGTGGAATCTTAATTATGTGGCACTGGACGGTGATATCGGCTGTATGGTCAATGGGGCGGGTTTGGCCATGGGCACGATGGATCTGGTCAAATTGCATGGTGGCAAACCTGCCAACTTCCTGGATGTTGGTGGGGGCGCGACTAAAGAGCGAGTCAGTGAAGCCTTCAAAATTATATTGTCAGATGACAAGGTCAAAGCTGTTCTGGTGAATATTTTTGGCGGGATTGTCCGCTGTGATCTGATTGCTGATGGCATTATTGGAGCCGTTGAAGAAGTGGGGGTCAGTATTCCGGTGATCGTTCGCTTGGCAGGCAATAACGCAGAACTGGGCGCTAAAAAACTTGCTGAAAGTGGTCTGAATATTATCTCTGCCACAAGTTTTGATGATGCGGCTATTCAAGCTGTAAAAGCAGCCAAGGGGAGCAAATAATGAGCGTCTTAGTCGATAAAAATACCAAAGTTATTTGCCAGGGTTTTACCGGGGCGCAAGGTACCATGCATTCAGAGCAGGCCATTGCCTACGGTACGAAAATGGTAGGGGGCGTGACACCTGGAAAAGGTGGTGAGCGTCATTTGAATTTGCCGGTGTTTAATACCGTTAAAGATGCGGTTAAAGCAACGGCTGCGACGGCCTCGGTGATTTATGTCCCTGCGCCATTTTGTAAGGACTCTATCCTGGAAGCGATAGATGCGGGTATTGAGCTCATTGTATGCATCACAGAAGGTATTCCGACGCTGGATATGCTCTATGTTAAAGAACGCGTGCTCAATTCTGCGTCCCGTTTAATTGGTCCCAACTGCCCCGGTATCATTACGCCGGGAGAGTGCAAAATAGGCATTATGCCGGGCAATATTCATAAACCCGGAAAAGTAGGTATTGTGTCGCGCTCCGGAACCTTGACCTATGAAGCGGTGAATCAAACCACAGAGCTGGGTTTTGGCCAGAGCACTTGTATTGGTATCGGGGGTGATCCTATTCCGGGTACAACCTTTATTGATGCACTTGCGCTTTTCCAGAATGATCCAAAAACAGAAGCGATTATCATGGTGGGTGAAATTGGCGGCAGCGCTGAAGAAGAAGCCGCTGAGTTCATCAAAGCACACGTCACCAAGCCTGTGGTGTCTTATATTGCGGGTGTGACTGCGCCGGCCGGAAAACGCATGGGACATGCCGGTGCCATTATTGCCGGTGGTAAAGGCACGGCTGCAGATAAATTTGCCGTTCTTGAAGCCGCAGGTGTCAGAACAGTACGCAATCCGGCGCAAATGGGCAAAGCTCTGGCCGAATTAACGGGCTGGAAGTGATTTTTTATTTTGTTGCGAAGAGAGTTGCCTGTATGCGGGCAACTCTTCCTTTCATGAAAATAGGGCCATACTCAAAAGATTCTGATATGTGCCAAAGCAAGAGTCTTTATTCGTTATAAAACACCTCGTGTGACAAATTTCCAAGATGAAAATAGCCTTAAGTGTTCAATATGATGGCAGTCAATTTAATGGCTGGCAGCGGCAAAAACATGGTGTGCGTACCGTCCAGGAGGAGCTGGAGCGAGCACTAAGCAAAGTCGCTGATGAACCCTTGGTCCTCGTGTGTGCCGGGCGCACCGACAGCGGTGTCCATGGACTTGCGCAGGTGGTGCATATTGAAACAAATGCCGTTCGCGATATGAAAGCATGGGTGAATGGCGGTAATCGTTTCCTTGATTATGATATTGTGATTTCCTGGGCGCAGCAGGTCGAGGATGATTTTCACGCACGTTTCTCGGCACAATCGCGCAGTTATCGTTATCTGATTTGTAATACGCCCATGCGTACAGCAGTGATGCGTCGTTATGTGTGCTGGAATTATCGGCCTTTAGATGTTGACCGTATGCAAAGCGCCGCCAATTATTTAATCGGGGAACACGATTTTAGTTCCTATCGGGCGGCGGGCTGCCAAGCCAAAACAGCTCAGCGTAAGGTGATGAATCTTACGGTGCAGCGCCAGGGTCACATGGTCGTTGTGGATATTCAAGCCAATGCTTTTTTGCAGCACATGGTGCGAAATATCGTCGGTGTGCTTATGAAAATAGGTGCCGCAGAGCGTGATCCCGTGTGGGCCAAGGACGTACTTGAGTTTCGTGATCGCACCAAAGGCGGAGTCACAGCACCACCTTATGGACTCTATTTTACCGGGGTAGAGTACCCGGAACGTTACCAACTGCCTTCAGCCTGCAAAAACGATTACTTGTATCCGCTGCCATTTACTCCTTCCCTGAGCAAGGTAGAGCCATCAAACATAAAGTGATCATGGTAGGATCACTTTTTTTGCGTGAGCAAAAATTCTATTAACGCCTTTTGTGAATGGAGCCGGTTTTCGGCTTCATCCCACACCACCGAGTAGGGACTGTCGAGCATCTCCTGACTGATTTCCTCACCGCGATGCGCAGGCAAACAATGCATGAACAAGGCATTTTCCTTGGCGAGTAACATCAATTTGCTGCTGACCTGATAGCCGGCAAAGGCTTTGCGTCGACGCGCCTGTTCTTCTTCTTGGCCCATACTGGCCCACACATCGGTGACAACAAGATCCGCATCCTTAACGGCATCTTCCTGCTTGGTCACAAAGCTTACGTTAGCCTTGTTTTGTGCCACAACATGGGTATTGGGTTCGTAACCTTTAGGGCAGGAAATACGCAGCTGAAAATCAAATGAACCCGCCGCATTAATATAGGAATTGCACATGTTATTGCCATCGCCAATCCATGCCACCGTTTTGCCGGTGATGCTGCCACGGTGTTCGGTGAAAGTTTGAAGGTCTGCCAGTAGTTGGCAGGGGTGAAAATCATCGGTGAGTGCATTGATAACCGGAACCGTTGCGTACTGGGCAAAGCGTTCAACTGTATGGTGTTCAAAGGTTCTGATCATGATGATATCAACCATACGTGACAACACGCGGGCGCTGTCTTCAATAGGTTCGCCGCGTCCAAGTTGCGTATCTCTGGGTGAAAGAAAAATACTGCTACCGCCCAGTTGTGTCATGCCGGCCTCAAATGAAACGCGTGTACGCGTTGATGATTTTTCAAAGATCATCCCGAGTATTTTCTGTTTAAAGGGCTCGGTTATTACACCGGATTTATGCGCCTGTTTCATCTCTATGGCTCGGGCAATCAGCGCGTGCAGTTCGGTGGGGGACAGATCTTTTAAGGTTAAAAAATGACGCAGAGTCATAGCATTGGGTCCATGAGATAACAAAGGAAACTCATCAGGAAACAACAAAATCATTAATTAAATTTGACAGCCTCAGAACAATTTCATCGGCTTCGGCGTGCGTCAAAATAAGTGGAGGCAATAGTCGTATCACCTTGCCGGCTGTTACGTTGATCAGCAGGCCTTTTTCCAGGGCTTTAGCCACCAGATCACCACAGGGTTGGGTAAGCTCAACGCCAATCATCAGCCCTTTGTGTCTGATCGTTTTAACGTGGGCGCAGTGGGTAAGATGTTTAGTCAAACCTGCGCTGATACGCTGCCCTAATTCAGTGGCTTTTTCGATTAATCCATCGTGCACCAACGTGGAAATTACCGCTAATGCGGTAGCGCAACCCAAAGGATTACCACCGTAAGTTGAACCGTGATTACCCGGTTTGAACAGTTCGGCGGCGAGTCCGCTCGCGAGACAGGCGCTGATGGGGAAACCGTTGCCCAAACCTTTAGCTGTAGTAACAACGTCGGGCAGAATATTGTTATGCTGATAGCAGAAATACTTTCCTGTGCGGCCATTGCCCGTTTGCACTTCGTCCAGCATCAACAACCACTGGTGTTCATCACACAGCTGGCGCAAGTCATTTAAATAAGTGGATGCGGGAATGTTTATCCCGCCTTCACCCTGAATGGGTTCCACCAGAATGGCGCAAATATTGGGATTTTTCTGGCCGATGGCCCTGATGGCTGCAACATCATTAAAGGGGACGCGGACAAAACCCTGAACCAGAGGTTCGAATCCTGCCTGCGTCTTGGGGTTGCCTGTTGCACTTAACGTTGCCAAGGTGCGGCCATGAAAAGAGCCTTCCATAACGATAACTGTCGGAATCTCTATGCCACGGGTATGACCGTACATTCGGGCCAGTTTGATCGCCGCTTCATTGGCTTCGGCCCCCGAATTACTGAAAAATACCCGCGACATACCCGATAGTTGGCATAAGCGCTCGGCTAATTCAGTTTGTTTTTGTACATGATACAGATTGGAAGTATGAACCAGCGTTGCCGCCTGAGTGCTGATCGCCTGAGTGATCGCAGGATGACAGTGACCCAAGCCGCACACCGCAATACCGCTGAGCGCATCAAGGTATTTGTTTTGGAATTCATCAATGAGCCAGGCACCTTCTCCGCGCGTAAAACTGACCGGTAGTCTGGCGTACGTAGTCATCAGGGCATCAGTGGACATGGTGATCAACCTAAATAAAAAAGGCAGCGAAGAAGGGCTGCCATTGTTTAAAAGTCGATAATAGCTAGAATATTTCCTCGGTGCAATTTATTGCTTTGCTGTCAGGAAAAGGTTGCATATGTCACGCTGAGCTTGCCGAAGCTGATGTCAGAAGCCTCGCTGTGATTGGGCAGGCTTGAAGCACTAAAGTATCTGACGTTAATCGGTGCAAGTTGTTCGTGATGATCTCTTTATGGACAACAGACTAAAATCATTTACTTGATAATGGGCGATTTTAGTATCCATAAATAGAGTGAGTAATAAATAAAGGGGTGTGATGTTTAATCAGTCTATAAATAGTTAAACTTGTTACTGCATACTGTTCTTTTTAGATGTTTCTAATTTTATTACGGAAAATAACTAATGATTAAAAAATGCGTATTCCCCGTGGCGGGTTATGGCACACGTTTTTTGCCAGCGACTAAGTCAATGCCAAAAGAAATGCTGCCTATTGTCAATAAACCGCTGGTGCATTATGGCGTAGAAGAAGCGATTGCAGCGGGGTTAAAAGAGTGTGGTTTTGTCACGGGGCGTGGCAAACGCGCAATAGCCGATTATTTTGATAAAAGTTATGAATTAGAGCATCAAATAGAAGGCACAGGTAAAGAGAAATATCTGGATGAAATTCGCAGCATCATGGACCGTGGAATTTTCCTGTATACCCGACAAAAAGAGATGAAAGGTTTAGGACACGCCATTCTCACCGCAGAACCTATGGTAGGCAATGAACCCTTTGGCGTGGTGCTTTCCGATGATTTGTGTATCTCTCAGGGCGAAGGTGTTATGACGCAAATGGTAAAACTGTATAACCAGTTCCGTTGCAGCATTGTGGCCATTCAGGAAGTCGCAGCAGATGAAACCGATCGTTACGGCATCATTGACGGTGAAAACTTTAAAGAAGGTTTGTATCGTGTCACTAATATGGTGGAAAAACCAAAGCCGGAAGATGCACCTACGAATCTGGCTATTATCGGTCGTTATATTTTAACGCCGGATATTTTTGACCATATTCGCAACACCCCGCCAGGTAAGAACGGTGAAATCCAGATTACCGATGCCCTGTTGAAGCAAGCGCAGGAGGGTTGTGTTATGGCCTATAAATTCAAAGGCACCCGTTTTGATTGTGGCAGTATTGATGGTTTTGTTGAGGCCACGAATTATTGTTACGAACATATTTATAAAAAATCGCTGAAATAGTATTGGTATTTCCCCTTTGCCCTATTTTTTGAAAACGTGAGGATATTCATGAGTCAGGTGCTGAATTGTTTTAAAGCGTACGATGTACGAGGGCGTATTCCAGACCAACTTAATGAAGATATTGCCTATCGAATTGGTTGTGCTTATGCGGTGTATTTAAAGCCGAAAAAGGTGGTGGTCGGTTACGATATTCGACTCAGCAGTCAGGCATTGTGTCGAGCATTAACGCAAGGTTTGGTGTCACAGGGTGTCGATGTTTATAACATTGGTCAATGCGGCACCGAAGAAATCTATTTTTCCACCTTCCACGAAAAAATGGACGGTGGAATTATGGTGACGGCCAGTCATAATCCCAAAGATTATAACGGCATGAAGTTTGTCAGAGAGGAGTCCAAGCCTATCAGTGGTGACAGTGGTCTGAATGAAATCCAGCGACTGGCTGAAAAAAATGACTTTGTCGCTGTTTCAAAACCTGGGCAGACTTACAACATTTCAACAAAAGAGGCTTTTGTTGAACACCTTCTGTCCTATGTTGATGTCAGCACATTAAAGCCGCTCAAGATCGTTAGTAATCCCGGTAACGGTGGTGCAGGGGATATCATCGATCGCCTGGAAAAGTATTTACCCTTTACCTTTGTCAAAGTACATCATCAAGCCGATGGTGACTTCCCTCATGGTGTGCCGAATCCTTTATTAATTGAAAACCGGGCCCCTACCATTGAAGCAATTCAAGCCGAAGGTGCTGACTTGGGTATTGCCTGGGACGGGGATTTTGACCGTTGTTTTTTCTTTGACGAAAAGGGCGCATTTATTGAAGGTTACTACATCGTGGGCTTGCTGGCTGCGGCCTTTCTGCGTAAAACACCGGGTGCCAAAATTGTTCATGATCCACGTCTTACATGGAATACGCAGGAAATTGTGACTTCCTTGGGGGGTGTGCCTATTCAAAGTAAAACCGGACACGCCTTTATCAAGGAGCGCATGCGCAAGGAAGATGCGGTGTATGGCGGTGAAATGTCAGCTCACCATTATTTCAGGGATTTTGCATACTGTGATAGCGGCATGATTCCCTGGTTGCTGGTCGTGGGACTGATCAGCGCTTCCGGCAAATCGTTTTCTTCGCTGGTGGCCGAACGTATGGCAGCCTTTCCTTCCAGTGGGGAAATTAATAACAAAATTGAGAATCCCGCATCGGCTATTGAACGAATTGAAACGTATTTCCAGTCATCCGCTTTGGCGGTGGATCATACCGACGGCCTGAGCATGAATTTTGAAAAGTGGCGCTTTAATTTGCGTATGTCCAATACCGAGCCCGTGGTGCGTTTGAATGTCGAAACGCGCGCTGATCAGCTCTTGTTGCAAGAGAAAACGCAATTACTTTTGCAACTGCTGAATAATAAATAGCTGGAATAAAAGCCCGGCAGTGTTCAGGCGGTAGATGACTAACCCAGCAAGTGATCTTTTGCCTGATTTATTTTGCTTGCCAGATAAGTGCTGCCGTCGCGATCAGGATGCAGTTTTTGTATCAGTTTGCGGTGAGCGCTGATGATTTCCTCTGTTCTAGCGCCTTCTTTTAATCCCAGAATCTCCAGCGCTTCGAAGGTGCTCATGGCCACTGGGGTCGGAGACGGTGGCTGTTTGCTCTTCGCCTTCGCACCAAGATGCTGTTGGAGCAGCGGTAACAAGCGCACCGCCCACGGGACTATCATGCGCAAGCCGGCAATCAGTCCGGCTACGGCCAGGCCCAACCAGTGCATCCTGCCCGTAATAGCCAAAATACCCAGGCCGACGATGACCATTATCAGTGACCATTGAGTTTTTTCCTGACGAGACAGTGACGGCCATTTTTTGATGACTAACAGGGCTGACATCATAACGAGCAGGGTTATAAGAATTAAATGCATTGGGAAAAGTAGTCTCTGAATAAGAATGGGCGATGAGTCAATCAAAAATGCAAATTGCAGGCGCTGCCATCATAATCTCCGTGTTATTTTACGTTCCAGTTTAATTATTAAAAAAGGCGGTATTCCATGAATGCTGAACAAAGCGCACTTTTGTATGGGCTCGCTGCCTTATTGTTTATCAGTGTAGTGATTCATTTTTTCAGTCGCAGTTATCATAGCAAACATGTTCAACTGCTCCACGAAGAAAATGAATCGAAACAGCAACAGCTTGAATCTCTGAGTTTGCAGCTGATGCAAGTCCAACAGACAGCTCAGGGTCTGGAG
>Ga0073926_10000147_pt1 | contig 15435 bp, 15 predicted proteins | sample GWRWmT4_4Nov14_FD_70189 | JGI IMG/M metagenome (GOLD analysis project Ga0073926, IMG submission 70189) | Sand microcosm microbial communities from a hyporheic zone in Columbia River, Washington, USA - GW-RW T4_4-Nov-14 | ecosystem: Engineered > Artificial ecosystem > Sand microcosm >...
CAGCTTTTTTATGGAATAATACCGTTGGCCGCAGTGGGGCTGGTAATAGGTTTAGTGTGGATGCATACACGCATGCCTAATTACGTAGGTCGAGTTTCAATACCACTCTTTATTACAGCCTCGGCACCCTTATTGATTATGCCAAACCTGGGTTACAACGAATGGGGCCACACCTTTTTTTATGCGGAAGAGCTTTTTGCCGCACCGGTGCATTATGGATTTGTGGTGTTGGGCTGGGGCTTATTCGCCCTTACTGGATTCTTTCTGGAGTGTTTGAACCGGGTTCTGATATTAACCAATCTCAAAAAAGCCAGATAGAATAAATGCAAAACCAGGATAAGAGCTTTGTAACGCAAGACTCTTATCTTATCGGTTCGTGAATAACCACGTAACTGCGAGCCCTGCCAACGCACTTTGGTGTGCTTCAATCAAAGGGCTCTCTGCAACCTTACCCCCTTCCAGATTAATCAGGCGAATATACGCATCATATTTCAGCTGCTTAACTTTTCTCTGCAGACCAAACGACCACAAAAAACCACCGTAACCACTCGGCGCTGTATAGGCTGGGCGGCTGGCTGTGCTTAGAATTTCAGGTACGCCGTAGTAATAAGAATTATGTTCGCTGTCAGCATAAATGGGCCCCAACCCCGTTCTGAAATACCACTGCTGATATTTGAGTTGATACTTGATTCTGGGATTGCTTACCCAGCCAATGCCTTGGGTATGAGACAGATCAGTGGCGACGCCGTAACGAAGTGACACATCAAAAGACAGCTTGCTGTTATCGCTTTCCCTTAACTTGTAAGTCAGTGCAGGACCGATTTCTAAAACGGGATCAAGATCCGGCATCCCTTGACGAAGATTGTTTTTATCGCTTTTAACTGGGGGCGTGCCATCGGCACTGATATCAATATCAATGTTCTCGGAGTTAAAAAGAAGGGTGCTGATACGCCCATTTCTGATGTGTAAGTAGGGGCCATGGTAACTGATGTAAGGAATGGGCGTGATAACACGATTGATATGTTTGGCCCCAGGGTAATCGGGAATGCTGTAGGCACCCAATCCCACACCAAACTGCCATATAGATTGAGGCGTATTACTTTCGGCGTTTACATGACCTGTTACACACAAGCCAAACAGCAAAAAAAATCTAAAAATACGTAGCATGGATTTTCTGATAACGATTGAGTGGGTTAGGTTGGTACAGGCAAATGCCAGCGACTTGAACAGGTGCATTATTAATTTGTATGACACACGAGGTGTTTATAAAGAAGAACCCTGCTGTTACATAAGATAACCAACTGACGCAAGGTTTCTTAGCAACTGCATCCTAAACTTAATACTATAGACGATAGCAATCAATGGATCGGCTTGACGCGGTCTTAAAAAAACAAACGACTTAAACGCTCGCAGCACACAACTAAAGAGCAGTCCTCATTCACATTTTGTAGGCGACTAAATTCTAACGAGTGAGCGATGGAGTTCACACATGGTATTTCGAATTTATAACACATCAAAAACTTTTGACCCACTGCTTCTTGGCGCAGTGATGCTGCTGAGTAGTCTCTACGGCTGCCAACGCAGTGAAAACATCAATGTTAACTTTGACAGTGGCAGTAACTACGTTGGCGAAGTTACAGGGAAAAAGAAAGACGGCCACGGCATTTTTATATGGCCCAATGGCGCACGCTACGAAGGCCAATGGAAAAACGATCTGCAATCCGGACAAGGAGTGTTTGTTGATGGTGCAGGCGCCAAATACGAAGGCGAATGGCTGGAAGGCAAATATCATGGTTTGGGCAATTATCACTGGCCCAGCGGCAGCCAATACCGTGGGCAGTTTGTAAACGGGCAAAAAGAGGGGCAGGGCACCTTTCAATGGGCCAATGGCGATAAATACACAGGGCAATGGCACAACAATAAACAACATGGCTTTGGCAACATGAGCTGGCGCTCAGGCAAAGCGTATGAAGGTCAGTTTCAACAAGGTTTAATGCATGGCTCGGGCAAACTGACATGGGCCGATGGCCAAAATTATGAAGGCGAATTTAAAAATAATGTGATTGAAGGCGTGGGCGTTTATCGCTGGCCAGACAAATCCTACTACGAAGGTGGTTTTGTTAATGGCATGAAACAGGGCAAAGGCTCACAGGTTCTGGCCGATGGTCGTCGTTACGAGGGATCATTTGATAAAGACAAACGTTCAGGCAAGGGTCAAATGAAATGGCCCGATGGCCGAATTTATACCGGCGATTTTTCTAACGACATAATTAGTGGCCAAGGCGAAATGAATTGGCTGAATGATGAAAAATACAAAGGCGCGTTTGTTAATGGCAAACCCGCAGGTGAAGGCACCTACACATGGCCCGATGGATCAACCTACAGCGGCAATTTTAATAACGGTTTAAAACACGGCAAAGGCGAATACCATTATTCAGATGGCCGATTCTATAGTGGCGAATTTAAAAATGATGAACCCGAGGGCCAGGGTCGTTATGACTGGACCACGGGTGAAAAATACGAAGGCGAATTTAAAGCAGGAAAAAAAGAAGGGCGCGGCACCTTCTTTTGGGCAGATGGAAGCCGTTATATCGGAACCTTCAGAGAGGATAAAATCAGCGGCAAAGGCACCTGTTACTTTAGTAATCAGCCTGAAAAATGTCAGTTTGAGAATGGATCACGCGTGGACTAAAACCCTGTCTGAGTTTATGTCAATATTGTGAATGTAATCGTTGGATGCGCAGATTGTATAGCGGGCGCATTCAAAATTTATCTTTGGAAATTTTTATCTGCCATAATGAGTTTCCAAAGATAATACGAATCTGCCAGGATGGAACCGCTCAACAACAGGGATTTCGTGCTTCACTGTCGCACAGGCAGCTTAGAAAAGCAGCACGAATGATCCGCAAGTGTCGGCACAACTTCACTGCCGCACAGGCAGCTTAGAAATATTCTATGTATTGCAGAGTCTATTCCCGCAGTAACGCCCAAAGAAGCGGGGGAATTTCACCGCTTCTTTGCTTGTTATGTGCTCTTCCTATAAAGGAATAACGTTGTTAGCACATGGACCTTTTTGTCCTTGCCCAACTTCATACTGAACGGCTTGACCATCTTTTAATGACGCATAACCCCCACCATTCTTGATTTCTGAATGATGAACGAAAAGGTCTTTACCGCCATCTTCTGGAGTAATAAAACCAAAACCCTTGTCTGCATTAAACCACTTAACTATACCTTTACTCATATACTTATCTCTAAATTAATGGTGAATTAAAAAACACCTACCTCGAATTCACCCCTTCGAGGTAGGAACTGAAACTTTTATCAGCCCGCTAATGTTTAAATCAAACGGTGCTGGTTTTTTGCCCTGCGGTTTTACATAGGGTCTGTTATGTTTATTCATATGCCGGACAGATTCAAGTAATAACTGCATATTAGGGTCAAAATCATCTGCATTTGAATTGTGGCAACACTAAACCCCTACCAATCCATCACGTGTTTTACAAAGGGCACGGTGATTTTGCGTTTTGATTCCAACGAGCTTTGGTCGAGGGTGTCTAACACTCGCATCAGTGCAGGCAATGTGCGATTGGCGCGGCCGATAATATAGCGGGCAACTTCATCACTGAGTTCAAAACCACGATTTTTAGCGCGTAATTTCAGCACTGATTTTTTGTCTTCATCACTGAGCTCGTGTAGTTTATACGTAATACCGGCATTAAGGCGTGATTTAAGATCAGCTAAATGCAAATTTAATTCAGTAGGTTTGATTTTGCTGGTTACCAGCAAGCGTCCGCCATAAGCGAGCAGTTTGTTGTAAAAGTGAAAGAGCGCTTCTTCCCAGCGTGTATTTCCTGTAATGGCTTCAATATCGTCAATGCAGACATGGCCCAGGGTTTCGAGTCCTTGAAGGATGTCGGGCGAGAGTTCGCGTAATTCTAATAGGGGTAAATAGATGGCGGATTGCTGATCTATTTCCAGTTGCAGACAGGCCGCTTGCAGCAGGTGAGACCGTCCGCTGCCTTCGTGCCCGCTGAGGCAAATAAACCAGTGTCCTTCGCCTGCGATCCATTGTTTAAGGCCATAGACCAGCGCGTCATTCGGGCCGTTAAAGAAGTTGTCAAAGCTGTATTCATCGCGCAAAAGAATATTCATCACTTTTTGTTGTGGTGGGAGGTTCATGCACTGTGTTCCTTGTCCTGTACGGGGGCTTCGTCAGGTTCATGGCTATACAGGTCACTATGCAGATAGCGTTGATGCACGGTGCTAATCAGCACTTTAATAATCGCCGCCAGCGGCAGGGCCAATAACATGCCCACAAAACCAAAGAGTTGTGCGCCCATAAGAATGGCAAAAATAACGGCAACCGGGTGCAGGCCAATGCGATCTCCGACCAGCAGCGGGGTGAAAATCATGCTTTCGAGCATTTGACCAATCGTGAACACGCCCAGCACCAAAACCAAATGCAGAACGTCGCCAAATTGAAAAAATGCAATCAGGCTGGCGGTGCTGAAGCCAACAATAAAACCCAGGTAGGGCACAATACTGGCCAGTCCTGACAGAAGTCCAACGAGTATGGCAAAGTCGAGTCCGACCAGCCACAGGCCAAAAGCATAGGTGGTGCCGAGCAAAAACATCACCAGTAATTGACCGCGCAAAAATGCGCCCAGCACAACATCGCATTGATGCACGATGCGCATGGTTTCATTTTCCACACTCAGGGGAAGTAACTGGCGTATTTTGAGCAGCAAGATGTCCCAGTCGCGTAGCAAGTAAAATGTGACCACGGGAATAAGCACCAGATTGCCCAGCAAGCCAAAAATTGCTAAACCGGAACTGCTCAGCTGTGTCAGGACTGTTTTCAGGTATTCGTCCGTGTAGTTCCAGGTGGCGAGTAGAATTTCACTAAAATGTTTTTGTAAGGTGGCAAAACGATAGCCGCTGACACGTTCTATCCAGGGCAAGGCTTTGCCGTAGAACCATTCCATGATCGCGGGGAGTTTGGTTTTTAACAGCTCGAATTGATCCCCCACGAGGGGGATTAATATAAAAATGCTCAGAATCACCAATAACACAAACAATAGAAAAATAGCGACCACCGCGAGTGTTCTGTGAATGCCGCGTGCTTCGATGCGATCGACCAGCGGGTCGAAAAGGTAGGCCAGCAGGGCGCTGATGACAAAAGGGCTTAATATAGGCGCCAGCAGATAGATCAGGCCAGCAATAACGGCTATAGCGATCAATGCCCATACGCGTTGGGAGTCTGTCATTACTGTTTATTCCGTGGAGAAATTGAAGGTTCTTTCTTTGCACAGCCTGGCTAGAGAACAAGGCTGTTTACTCGTTCCAGCGATAGTAAAGCGTTGTGTCGCTTGTTGTCGCCTCGTTGGTGCTTTCTTTGGCCAGTTTATTGTCCATATGAACGATTTTTTCAAACTGTGCCAGGTCGGTATTTAAAATGAGCTCAAAGGTAACGGCGTCTTGTTTGATGGTGCTTGCCGTGACCTGTTTAACCGCGTCGAGTCGTTGAAAATACTGTTCTATGGCTGCAAAGCCTTGCAGATTCGTTATATTCGAAACAATAAGGCGAGTGGCTGTGGTGCTGGTGCCACGGTTAAACACCGCATAACGGGTGGCAATATTGTCTGCGGCAAAGTCGATGGCTTTGGCCAGCATGGGGCTTAATTCACCTTGCGTAATTTCGCCTTTAATTTCTTCGTCGCCCAGAAGCAAGACCCAGCGGCTTTCGCCAAAGCCATTGATGAAATCGGTACGGCCGACGAGAATGTTTTCATGGCCATAACGTTGTGAGGCCAGTTTGGCTTTGTCGAGAAAAAAGCTCCAAATGTCCTCGGCCTGGAGTGTTTCGGTATCTTGTATGTCAAGCAGGGGGAAGGTGAGCGGCACGCCTCTTGATTTTGCTTGTTGTGACAAGGCTTGTACGATCTGCGGTGCGGTATCCGGGTTGACAATTTCGCGTTCGCCTTCACCTTTTGTGACCCACCAGACCATGAGCGGTGCCCGATTGGCACCCCATATTGGCAGCCCGGCTTCATTCAATAATTTTTTTATGGCTGTTTCATCAAAGGCCAAGTTCAGGGCATAGAGGTCGGTGTTTTCAGGGTTCGGGTCGTTTAATTTGTTGTAACGAAAACCGATGACATAGACTTGTGGCTTGGCCAATGCATTAACAATGCGTGGTGTTTTCAGTGCAGAGGAAACACCGCTGGTGCGCAGCAGAACTTGCGCCAGGCCTTTTTGCATGGCCTGATTTAACTCACTCGGGTCTTGCGATTTAACATTAACAATGCTGGTGTAGAGTGAGGTGGCACTTTCTGCCCAAAGAGACAGGGGCCCTAAAAGAAGCATTGCCAGCACACACAGACGCATCATGGCGCAGGTCTTTTTCATACATGAATTCCAGAAGAAGCAAATAGATCGAAGTCGCGAGTTGTCCTATTGTAATTGAAACAAGGCAAGATAAGGCATAGGGATAAAAAATCGATAAACCACAAAGTGGGCCGGACCCGGTTTTTGTCAGTGGGGAGCGGTGACGTGCCCAGCCTTAATCAAGAACAAAACCCAACAAACTGTCACGAAGATTCTGTTTAAGCGTAGTGCTTGCTTCGCTGAGCATACGTTGTTGGGCGCGTTTTTCTGTGGTGGCCGATACTTTCAGCGGCCAGCGTTGTACGCCGAGTTCATGCCCGAGTGCATCAAGCAAGGTAATTTGCAAGGTGCCACGGAGCCAGTACCAGCCGCGCTCTTCCTCAATCGGATCGTTGATCAACAAAGCAGTGACCTGATAGTCACTGCTTTGATTGTCGCCACTTTTGAAACCCGTTTCAGCCAGTACGGCTGTCAGCAGTTTCTGTAGCTCGCTTACTTCGCCTTCGGACGTGATGGCTTGCACGCTGACCTGTTTGAGCAGGGCGTCGCGGCTTTGTTTAAGCGTTGAGAGCGAAAATAAAGAAGGGCGACCGCGACCGCTGCTATCGACCACTTGCAGCGAACGCTGAACACCAGAACGCAGTTGTTGGTTGTTTAGGGCGCGTTGTAGAAGCGCTGCTTTAAGCAGATTGGATTTTTCGCTTTGTGCGCGCTGAATGTCGCTGCGGCTGGCGTCATCGTAGGCTGCGATTTCTTGTTCAAACTGACGCTGGGCACGGTCGCGAGACAGTACTGCCAGCGCATGATAGCTGTGGGTTTCGGGCGATTGCCATTGTTCGGCAATTTCTACGCCTGCCAAGTCGCGGGTGGTATAGGTATTTAATTGGCGTGATACGCTTTGATCAAGGCTGTGTTTTTCATGGCCTTTAACCTCGGTGCTGACAAAGGCTTGTGATTGTTGGCTGCTTTCGTCAATGATTACTTCAAATTGTTTTGCCAGATCACTGCGGGCACGGTCTTTGGCGTCCTGTGCGTTGTCACCGCTGCCTCTGCCCGTTAGATAAAGCGCAGTGCTGTAGCGCTGGCTGTTGCCATTGATCCATTCGGGCATTTTGTTGGTATGCGGTGTATTACAGGCGGCTATTAATAAGGTCAAAAACATTAGCAGCAGATGTTTTGTCATGTTTGAGTTCCTTATTGTTGTATTGCTTCTGATTCTGTCCAATGCCAGGTATGTAACTGCATTTGATTTTTAGTTGGTTTTTGCTGCGTCCATGTTTTTTGGGCTGCGGGTAAGGTTGTGCCGGATAATTCAAGCGTGATGTCTTGGGTTTTATCGGCTTCCAGACTTACGCGACTGATCAGCAGTTGTTGTGGCAAGGTATACCAGCCGCGTGTGTCTGCGGTTTCAGTGACAAAGGTTGCCACATTTAACGCCAGTCCTAACCAAGGGTTCTTGTCGGCCGCTTCATCCATTACCTTGTTTTTAACACCGGTGCGGGCAATGGCACGTGCCATGATGGCGGGCATGTCATTCTTCAGGGCATTGGAGGCGTCGTGATCGAGACGGGCAAGAATTTCTGTTTCGTTTTTACTTTGTGGGGACGTTAAAAAAGCGCGTGTAACGGGCGCACGTCGCTGTTCGTAAAAAGGGAGTGAAATACGGTGTAACTGGCCATCCTTCGGTGATTGAATGGCGACTTCTTGACTTTGTTTGCGTGGTATCAGACCGTTCAGAATAATTACCGTTACCGATGCACTTTGTTTGAATGTGTTTTGTGTGGGCCAGGTTATTTCGCCAAATTCGCTGAGATAGCGTTGATGTTCGTCGGTTAAATGCAAAAACTGACTCAGGCGTAATAAATCCTGTTGCAGAATCAGCGGCAGGCTTTGCCCAAGTGCCTGGTATTCTTCATAGGCCTGGCGATAGGAAATCAAGGCTTCATCCGATTCATGATTAAATTCAAACACCAGACCCGATAAATAACGCGCAAAGGGGAGTTTGGTCTGCTCATGCTGTTTTAACCACTCGGTCAGTTGTAGCACTTCAACCCGGGCCTCCTGTGCTTGTTGCAGCTCAAGATAATTCATGGTTTTAATGCAATACAGCAATGATTGCTCAAAGTCAGACAGGTAATAACTGCGTTGAGCATCATTCACCGAAACCGCCTCGGCTTGTTCGCGCAGGCTCAAGGCTTCCGTTTGTGCGGCCAGTGATTTGGCGTCTTCCAGCGCTTGATTACTGGCCGAAAAATTGCCTTCCATGCGTAATAAAATGGCTTTATCAAGATAATATAAAACACGGTTGCGTGTTTTAATGTTTCTGGATTCAAGCTCTGCCAGTGCTTGTTGGGGTTGTTGTCTGAGCATGTATTGCTCAATAACGTCTTCATTAAGCGTACGTGTCACGCAGCCGCTGATCAGGAGCATGCACAGAAAAACAGGCCACGTACAGGATCTTTTTTTGTGGCCTTTAGGCTTGTTCAAAATGCGCATTGGGAGAGATTTCTTTCTTTGTAAAATAGGCACGGATACAGTTACCAGCGTAGTTTGGCTTTTTTAACCATTTTTTTGATTTTCTTTTGTCCTACCCAGATTTTACGGTTATCGGCCATGCTGATCAGGGTTAAGTCAATCTGGTAATAACGCACCTGGGTTTTTCCTTCGGTGTCGAGAATGGTGTTGATGATGCCTTTTAGCATGTAATCGGCACCGGCTTCTTGTCCCATGGCTTTGGCTGTTTTACTGCTGGCGTGTAATTCTTGATCCTGGCGTTCATCGCGGATTTCATCACGTTCGAAACTGGAAGCCACAAATTCAACCTTGCCGGAATTAATCAACTGCCGCTCAATGTCACCGATAAAGGTTGCCACATTAATATGTTCATGGCTCAAATTGACCAGTTCACCCACAATAACTGTCGGCGTTTTGCCCTTGCTTGCACGGTGTTTGTCTACCCAAGGGTGTGACAATAAGTCGCGAATCATTTCTTCAGACACCAGACGTGAGTCGGTATCGTTCCAGTCGCCGCTCAGGTCGGTTGTTTCGTCGGATTGCAGACGATCAACCGAGGTTGAGCAGGCTGTCAGTAACATAGATTGACTGGCGCACACCAAGGCTATCCAAACCCATTTTTTACAACTCATTTTTTATCTCCTAACATTTGATCAAAAATAGACTCACTCTCATTGGCTAAAAATGTGCGCAAAGCCGGGGTGACTTCTTCAGCCTGACGCATGGTTTCTTTCATGCGATTTATATCAAGCTCAGCAATAGACCAGATAAGTCCCGTTCGTTTGTCGGTCCAACGACCGATGATACGTGCGCCCGCGAGATTGATGCGGGTTAAATTCTCAATATCACGTGAAACCGACAGCTCATTCGCCATTTCGCCGGCGCGACTGGCCGAAACGCTGTAATCTTTCGAACCCACTTTTAAATAGGAACTTAACATGCGCGCCACTTCTGCACGGGCGCGCTCATCGGCGGTTGAACTTTGCAGCGAAATATCCCCCATGTTTGGCGCAGAGCCCACGCCATGAAACAGCCTGCCATTTTTGTCGTTAAGCAAGTGCGTGCCTTTATTAACCCAATCTGGCGCGCCTTTAACGTTTAAATCGCTTTCAACCTTGGTTTTGCTGCTGCAAGCGCTCAACAGAAAAACGACCGCAACACACCATGTGCCCAGTAAACGTACAGTCATAGAGTTCACCTTTCTGTTTTAAGGAGATTTTTTCTACAGGGAAATACACCCATAACGTTAAAGCAGTGATGCATGCAGCTGATTGTCATGGGAGTGAGTGATTTAAGCACTCAAACTCTGTATTGACAACAGACATTGTAAATTTGAATTTAGGTGTCACGTTGATGGCCTGTCGCTGTATCGGGCGTAGCGCTGAGCTTGACGAATCAGCGTCGCCTCGTATTAGACCATCGCCGTTTTTTAAGCTATTTTTATGATTGGAATGTATAAAAGAAGAATTTCATAGATCCAAGTGTGACTATGTTATTCTTTAAACAATATAAAAAACCGTTTTAACTGTTTTTTTGCTGTGCTCATCAGGGAGAAAAAATGAAACTTCAGCAGCTGCGCTATATATGGGAGGTTTCCAAGCATGATCTTAACGTGTCGGTGACAGCGCAAACGCTTTATACCTCGCAGCCGGGCATTAGCAAACAGATTCGTTTGCTGGAAGACGAACTGGGGGTGGAAATTTTTTCCAGAAGCGGCAAACACCTCACACGTGTAACACCTGCCGGTGAAGCCATTCTGAAAATTACCGGCGAAATCCTTAGCAAGGTCGAAACAATCAAACAGGTGGCGCTTGAGTTCAGCGATGAAGAAAAGGGTAGCCTGTCGATTGCAACAACACACACGCAAGCGCGTTACGCCTTACCCGCCGTTATTGAAAAATTTATTGCCAACTACCCCGATGTGTCTTTGCATATGCACCAGGGCACGCCTATCCAGATTTCTGAAATGGCCGCCGATGGCACCGTTGATTTTGCCATTGCTACCGAAGCGCTGGAGTTGTTCAGCGATTTAATTATGATGCCGTGTTACAAATGGAATCGTTGCATTGTGGTGCCTGAAGGCCATCCGCTTACAAAAGTGGCAAACCTGACGCTGGAAGATGTCGCGCGTTACCCGATTGTGACCTATGTATTCGGCTTTACCGGGCGATCAAAACTCGATGATGCCTTCTTGTCGCGAGGTCTTTCACCCAAAGTGGTATTTACCGCCGCCGATGCCGATGTCATAAAAACCTACGTGCGTTTGGGCTTGGGTGTGGGTATTGTGGCCAAAATGGCCTGTCAGGACGACAACAAAGGTTTGGTGTCTTTAGATGCCAGCCATTTGTTTGAACCGAGCATCACCAAAATCGGTTTTCGCAAAGGCACCTTTATTCGCGGTTATATGTATGATTTCATTCAGGCATTTGCACCCCATTTGACGCCTGATCTGATCGAGGCGGCGATTAATAAAAATTCCCGCGATGAAGTTGATGCACTCTTCAAACATATTGAGCTGCCTACGCATTAATTGCGTGTCATACCGATCTCGTATTAAAGTTCAAAATCGCCTGGAGTCCCCGAGCGATTTTTTTTGCACTTTTTATCAGGCGGTTTAAAGATGAGTGAAATCAACATACAGTTTACCGATCGTTTTCCCATTCGATGGGGTGATATGGATGCCCTGGGCCATGTCAATAACACTGAATATTTTCGTTACATGGAACAAGCCCGCGTCAACTGGCTGTTTGTTAAAGAGCGAGGCATATTCCAACCCGGTGGGCTCAGTTTTGTAGCCGTCACTGCACAGTGTACCTTTTACAAACCGCTTCATTTTCCGGCGCATTTGATTATCGATAGCTGGGCCAGTGATGTGGGCCGCAGCAGTGTTGTGATTCATCACAGCATTCGTACCGATGAACACCCGGACACCGTTTTTGCCGCCGGCAATGCCAAACTGGTGTGTATCGACCTGGCAACACAGCGATCAAGCCCTCTCACGCCGGCCATGTTGAGTTACTTTGCGAACGATCAAGCCTTGTGATAATTGAAAAGCCCTGATTTTCTGACTCTGATTTTCTGACTTGAGCTATATTGTAAAAGCAATACTCATAAGAACGGGAGAAGGGTGGTGATGTTTTTTTCACAATTAAAAAAGAATCATGCTGAACTGAAAACACGTTTGGCAGAAAAAGAAAATGCACTTGATAAAATGCGCATTCAACTTGAAAAACTCGAAGCCGAAAACACCGGGCTTGCCACCACCATTCAAGATATTGGAAACAACGTAGAAAAACAAAAACAAATTGCCTTGTTGAATTCAAAGTCATGTGCGTCGTTAGACGAAGTTCGCCACGGTGTAGTAAACAATACCGAACGCTTAATGGGTGAAAAACAGCTACTTGAAGAGAAATACTACATCTTTGATGAAACTGCACAGCAGCTGCATGACATTATCGACAACCTCAATAGCATTCAGAGCACCGCATCCACCAGCAATGTGCAGGTCGAAAAGGTGCGTGCGGTGTCTGAAAAAGTGAATCAGTTTGTCGGGCTGATCAAAGGCATCTCCGAACAAACCAATCTGCTCGCCCTTAATGCCGCCATTGAAGCTGCGCGTGCCGGTGAGCATGGGCGTGGTTTTGCTGTGGTAGCCGATGAGGTGCGCAATCTGGCACAACGCACCAACGAAGCCACCTCCGAAATCAGTAGCCTGGTTGCATCTATTGATTCCGCCAGCAGCACGGCCGCCGCACAAATGGTGCAAACCTGTGACAAATGCAATAGCACCACGCAAAAAACCGAAAACCTGATGAATTCGGTCACCCTGCTTATTGATAATTCCAAACACTTGCATGATACCGTTGCCACATGCGCAAGCAGTGGTTTTATTAATACCGTAAAACTCGACCACATCGTTTGGAAAAACGAGGTCTATGCGGCCTGTAATTCCTCGTCAAACAAATCATCAAGCTCGCTGAGCGCGCACACGGAATGCCGGCTTGGGCAATGGTATTTTAACGGCGAAGGTCATCGGCTTTATAGTCATCTGCCAGAATTCAAAGCGCTCGATGCCGTTCACCGCGCCGTGCATGAAAACGGCAAAATGGCGCTTGATAAGGCAAAAGCAGGCAGTCAGGAAATGGTATTGAGCCATATCGAAAAAATGGAAAAAGCCAGCGAAGACGTGATGCGCCTCTTGTCGCAAATTGAAATAAAAGTCCAGGCAACGTGAGCGTCTCGCGTTTTGGCGAGTCATAAAATTTGCAGCTGATCCAAAGGGCTGATCACGCCCTTGCCGCCCTTGTTTAGAACATGCGTGTAAATCATCGTTGTTGCCACATCGCTGTGTCCTAACAATTCCTGTACGGTGCGGATGTCGTAACCATTGGCGAGCAAATGCGTTGCAAAAGAATGGCGCAAGGTATGCGGCGAGGTGGGCTTGGCGATGCCGGCCGCCAGCGCCGCTTTTTTCACATAACGCTGCACCTGTTTTTCTTCAACATGATGACGGCGCTCTTTTTTACTGCGTGGATCAACCGAGTAATTTTTAGCGGCAAACACATACTGCCAACCCCATTCCTCTGCGGCATTCGGGTATTTAACGGCCAAGGCATCCGGTAGCCAAACGTCGACTTTATTTAGCGCCAAATCCTGTTCGTACCAAGCCCGGCGCAAAGCCAATTGCGAACGCATCCCATCAAGCAAGCTCTCGGGCAGCAGCGTTACGCGATCTTTACCGCCCTTGCCGTCACGAACGATAATCTCTTTGCGGCTTAATTCTACATCCTTAACACGCAGCCGCACCGCCTCCATCAAACGCATACCCGTGCCGTACAGCAACTTAATAATCAGATTAATGGGCGTTGGCGCTGACTCTGCTTCCCGTAACAAGGCATGCACTTCGATAACGTTTAACACCACCGGCAAACGCGGGGGTTTTTTTGACCGTTCAAAACCCTCCAGCCAGGGTAAATCGACATTTAGCACATCGCGATACAAAAACAGTATCGCCGAAAGTGCCTGGTTTTGTGTTGAAATGGACATCTGGCGTTGCGTTGCAAGATGCGTTAGAAACGCCTCCACGTCAGCCGCGCCCATATCAGTCGGATGTCGTTTGTCATGATACACAATGAACTGTTTAATCCATGCAAGATACGTTTTTTCGGTGCTTAGGCTATAGTGCTTTAAACGGATTTTTTCGTGAACTTGATCGAGTAATTTCTTTGGTTGTGAGAGTGTCATAATTGTTTGCATTATTTGTTGGGTCGAATTATATTTGGCTTTATTAGGCAATTGGATAGTCTTAACTATTTATGATTATACGACAAGTTGAATATTTTATACGACATCGAATGTCGTATATATTACGTTGGGCATCAGGAGAGAAAAACAACCATGAGTCAAGCTCCATCATATGAAGAGCTGAAAGATAGCGAGTGTTTTTGGCTGCAAGTTACACCGCATATTGCTGGAATGAATGAGACTCTAGACGGCTGCATGGAAGATGAACCAATATCTTCATTCCTCTACTACGAGTCAAAAGTAACCGCGACTGATGATGGCTTTGCGTTTCCATTTCAAGAGCTTCGCATCAATGTCTCGGAGCGAAGCCGCGAAGAAATTCAATCACTATCAGGAAAATATCCCATCGGGTTTTTTAGCTTTTACGAAGACAGTGCTTCTGCAACACTAATGTGTAGGAGTGAGCTAGTTTCGCGTATGGTCTCGACTCTAGGAATGGTAAAAGACAATGAAATTGAATTCTTTATAACTCTCCCCGTTTTGCCTAGTGAGCTACCAAATATTTTTCCGGTGCTCAATTTTCAGTACCGAGTTCGTTCATTGTCTGGTGCCGCAAATGCTTAACAATTCGGTCGAAAGGACGCCCCGCATGCTGCGGGGTGCGCTCCCTGCGGTCGCCGCCTATCACCTCAAACGTTAGAGTTCATCGAAAGCAACGGGGGAGCATCCGATGGTTGAAACAATGACACAAGCGCCTTTTTACCTCGATTGGAAATTTTGGGCGGTTGTGGTCTCGTTTCTTGCTCTAGTATTGTCACAGCTTCCACCAATACACATCATGCTCCGTCGTGCAAAACTCGACGTCGAAGCATATAGCCGTATTCACTTTACACACCGAGTTGGAAATCCTAATGCACAACTACATCTCATTGTTAGTAATGTCGGAGGGAGAGAGATAAAGATTAAATCAATTGCGCTTCACTTCAAGCGCGGAAACGATGACCAATTTACGCTGCCGGCGCAAAACTATTTACAAGAACCGGGAGATAAGGACACCGTACTCTTAACCTCGTTCAAACTGAAACCAAAGGATGAGTGGGCACACATTGCCAACTTCCTAAACTTCTTTTCGCGAACGGATGAAAAAACATTCCGTCAGCTCGAATCGAATCTGAAAAATGACATATTCGAAAAGAAGGAACTTCCCGAAAACAAGGACACAGTCGTAGAAGCAGATACTGAAAACGTGCAACCAATTATCGAGTTCTTTCACCGCAAGTTCAGGTG
>Ga0073926_10000148_pt1 | contig 15412 bp, 27 predicted proteins | sample GWRWmT4_4Nov14_FD_70189 | JGI IMG/M metagenome (GOLD analysis project Ga0073926, IMG submission 70189) | Sand microcosm microbial communities from a hyporheic zone in Columbia River, Washington, USA - GW-RW T4_4-Nov-14 | ecosystem: Engineered > Artificial ecosystem > Sand microcosm >...
GAGTAGGGGGCAGAGTAGGGGGCAGAGTAGGGGGCAGAGTCGTACCAGCGTGTATGGATTTTGAGGCTATGAATGCGTTTGTGTTAGTCATGAATGCATAGTACGGCTAGTTTGAATGGACTCTACAGCTGTAATTAACTCAGGTATGAATGCAAACTGATGCTTATTACAAGCATTTAAATATGCTTTGCGAGCCTGTAATTCTGTATTGAATGGCCCCAGTGTATGGCTTTTACCTTGTATGAAAATCTGTGCAATCCAGGTTTTACCGTAGCATTTTGCTCCACCCCTGGCTCTTTTTGTATTCTGCATGTTTTGACGGTGGGTAACTTCTCGCAAGTTATTACACCGATTATTGAATGGATTCCTGTCGATGTGATCAATCTCCATGCCTTGAATGGGCCACCTACCGTTTAACCACGCAAAAACAACCGATCCGTAAGGGTGTCTGGCTGTTCCATGGATGGAGAGCTGGTGACTGCTTGTACCACAGCGATTGCCTCTCAATGGGCGGTCGTTATCGCGGCGGTGGAATGTTCCAGTGAATGGATTGTAGGAATACTTATCCCACAGCTCTTCCAGGGAAGGGCGAACGTTAGACTGTGACACGATAGCCTGTTTGGTAGGTTGTCCGGCCTGAGGTGGGTACGAACCACGCTCAGGCAACCATTCTATCCCTTAATTGGTCTTCCGGCAGTAGTCACCAGTCGAGTACCAACCCAAAGGGCAACTGTCGTATTTTTGAATGGCCGGTTTGGTGTACTCATTTGTGGGGTTGCAGTACCCCCCGGATGAGTACCACCCAAGTGGGCAAGTACCAACCCTTTGAATGGGCGGTTGGGACACCAGCAAGGTGGCAGCTATCAATCCGATCATGCTTGTATGGGATTTAGTCCTCTACTACACTAGCATCTTGAATGGGTTCTGGGGCAGGCATTTGAATGGCCTCCGAGGGCTCCAGCGCTGCATCATTACGCTTGGAGTCAATCGTGATATTGAGGGTTGGTGCTTGGGCTGCGCTGGCCTCCACCGATCCTTCTCCAGCGCCCTTGGCCAGGCTATCAAGCAAGTGCGCCACCACCTGAAAATTACCCCGCTTCAATGCCTTCTTTACAGTGTGCATCCGCATATTGTTGACTTGATTCAATAGCTCCTCTTTCTGACCCACGAAGTCGGTCTTCATGAGCTGATTAGCCTGTTGAATATAATTCTCGCCCTGACGGTGAGATACTCCATACCGAGTAGCTAGTACCTGGGCATTCTCACGACGAGATCCACCCCCAAGCATCAACATATAAGCTGCATTGACCCTTTCATCCATTTGGGCCTGGTTGATTGGCCGCCCTTTGCAATAACGCTTTTCAGGGTCATTGGCTACCGTCGTCTTCTTGACGGGTTGTTCTTCGGGGCTAGACGCAAACAAACTCATGGCACCAGTCACAAACTGTGGGTAAGCACACTATACGGGTTGATTGAGCTTTTCGTAGTAAAGCTTTGCACGCTCCAGGTAAGCGTTTTCTGCGAGGACGAGTTCATCGAGTCCCAGCTCATAAGTTTGGGGGGCTCCACACCGTCTGGCTAGGACGACGATGCCGCCTTGTGGCCTTAACCCTGTGAGGTGCTGCAGACCGAGGCTGTATGCACCAAGCTGATGCACGTATTGGTGGTTTTCGTCTAGGTGCTTGTCTCGGGCTGTCGTCTTCCAGTCCGCCACGTACAGCTTGCCCTTGATGTCCACCAGGCCGTCGCAGGTCCCGGCGAATCCAGCCGGGTGGTGTATTGAGAACTCGCTGGCATGTACTTGGGTGACGTTTTCAACGATCCACTGCGTTAACCCTCGGGCGTATCCTGCAGCGCTCCACCCTACGGGAGGTAAAGATTTGTGTACCTTTTCGAGGGCCCACTTGGTGATGGGGGGTGGGATACGCGCCAGTCCTCGGTCGTCAAACTTGATGGTGCGCTTGTTGACCGCTCGACGCGCCAGTGCAGAGGCGGTCTTAAGCAAGTATTCAGCACTTGAATGGGCCATATTGCCCCTGGTTGCTGCAGTCTGCCGCTGATTGTTGGCCTCTTCCACGCCAAGCCGCTTCTGCCATTGCACCAGCCCGGTTTGATCGCTTGTCTCCTTCAGGATGTGTGTAACACTAGCGTATTTGAAGTCGGGTGCTCCAGCCAGATAGTACGTTCGGTGGGGGCCGGAATTATCCTGCACAAGGTTCCAGCGCCTTAAAGTTGCTAGTGTGTCTTGTGCTGAGGCCATGTAAATACTATTTCCCCATTAAAGAATACCACGAAAAAAGCCCCTTGCATAGTGCAGGGGCCTTTAACGCTGGGCTTACCTATCGGGGACTAGAGCCAGGTGTTGCGTACCACGCAACGTTATGCAGCCTTGAATGGGTTGCCTCCTGTCAGTAGGCGATCCAGTTCAAAGCCAGCCTCCTGGGCTTCAAGCCAGGCTGCGGTGATGTGCTCCTGGCTGCCCTTTTTCTTGGGGACAGGGCGGACGGTGTACTGGGGGATCCCGTTGGCCTGAATGTTCTTGGAGATGATCAGGTCAATGCTGGTGAGATCCTTGTCGTAGTCTTCCATTTGGGAAATGTCGTCCAGCTCCTTCATGATCGTCTTTTGGGTGACGGGCCAGACCTGGACGTTGCCTGTCTCGTAGTTGAAGACGGGGCAGCTGATAGCGAACTTGATGTCCTGGGTGCCAGGGCCGCCACGACCCTCGCGGGCCTCGAAGTCGCCCATCTCAGCCGTTACGTCCTCGGGGGTGGGCTGATAGTCAAAGCGGAAGGGCTTGGACTGGGTGCCGCAGGTGCCCCAGACCTCGTAATACTCCAGGGGTTGATCGGACAGCACGGTGACGCGGACAGAGCCTTTGTCGGGCAGTTTGCTTAGGTTCAGGTAGCCGCCACCGCTTGACGAGGTGGTGATGGCAGCTGTTGCAGTCTTGGAAAGAAAGGCCATGATTGAGTGTTGTGGTTGCTCCAGCAGGTTTTGTCCTGCCGGTTGTGTCACAGTAGCACGGGGTTGCCGCCTTGGCTACCATACAAAAACACCCCAGGACCATTGGCCTCTGGGGTGTAGTTCCCAATGTTCTGTAGGAGTCTAACACTGTGTCTCAGAAGTCGCAAGAGTTGCTGGCGTTCGTTCACCAGCTGCCTCAAGGTGGTGCATACGCACCGATTTACGTCAAAGGGGCGCATTTGCACTCTGGTAAGGAGAGCAAGGGCAAGACGCCCCTGGAGAAGTCGCACCATGTCGTGATGGGGCCTGGAGACGTTGCGCTCCAGATTGCTCGCAAGCCTGTGGTGTTCCAGGCAGTTGGTGTTTTTACTGGGGCTAGGAGCAATGGCCTGGTGATCCTGGACGTGGATCGCAACCTGGCCAGGCTCAAAAAGGGTTGGGGCAACACCTTGAATGGTGCTCCAGTCGTTACTTCGACTAAGAGCAACGCTGCGAAGTACCTGTTCCGCGTCCCAGAGGCTCTGTGGGGCCATGTGCGGGGAATTGGGTTGTCTGATACCGGAGCGGGCTACGAGGTGCTCTGGGGCCGTCAGGGGGTCATCTACGGGGCTTATCCGGGCTCTAGTGATGGGAAGGCTCCAGAAGGTCACTACGGCTTTGAGGGCGATCTCAACAACATTCCGGAGGCACCTGAATGGCTTCTGGCTGAGATGCGCGATGCCTCGGGTAAAGGTGTCTCTGATGGCGGGTTCATCAAAAACCGCAAGGCTCTGGATTTCTCAGATCGAGATCCAGGTGAGGTTGCTGAGATTATCCAGTCAGCCCTGAAGGTGATCCCGGGTCAGGGGGCTGGTAGTCGGGACCAGTGGGTCAAGGTGGGCATGGCGATCCACAGCGAGCTGCCTACTGATTTGGGCTTGACGTTGTGGTCGGCCTGGTCTGCTGAGGATCCTGAGTACAGCGACGACTGGTCTAAGGGCACAAACCCCTGTGAGGAGGTCTGGAAGAGCTTCAAGCGGGGTTCTGTGAGCCTTGGGACGCTGTTCTGGATGGCGGACCAGCAGATGCCTGGTCGGTTGTGGTTGTCCGAGGATCTGCGGAAGGTGGTTGCTGATGTTGAAGGTGACACCACTCTCAGGATTCGCAACGTAACCATCAGTTATGCCGAGGTGATTAAACGGGCCAAGGAACTTCAGGATTTAGATAATCCTGCGGAGATGGCCCACCGCATGAATGCCTTGGCCCTGGAGGCTGGCTATCGGGATGCTGGTGCTTTGGAGCGGCTACTGATTAGCCAAATCCAGTACGAGCAGCGCGATGATGACATGGATATTGGCCAGTTGCTGGAGAAGGATCTCACCTTGGAGTACCTAATTCCAGATCTGATGCCTAGCCCTGGTGTCGTCATGATCCACGGTGCTGGTGGTGATGGCAAATCCATGACCGCCTGGACCCTGGCCAAACACGTGGCTAGGGGCCTGCCCTTCTCCATCCGTGGAGACATGGTGCCTGTCAAACAAGGCAAGGTGCTCATCCTGAACGGGGACCAGTCAGAGGTACAGGTCAAGCAGCAGATGCAGGATCTGGACCTGAATGGTAACGATCCAATCCGAGTCGTTATGGGCTGGGATCTGAACTGGTACCTCAGGTTCGTCAAGATGATCCAGAAGCACCAGCCCTCTTTGGTGATCATCGACTCAATTACGGGGTGCTCCAGGGGCTCCGCATTTGACGAAAACCGTAAAGAGTTTGCTGGTCCTATCTACTGGCTGGCCAATAACAATGGCCGCCTCTTCCCGGCTTGCACCATCCTGCTGGTCCACCACAGCAACAAGTCCGGCGGCTTTAGGGGCACCACCGCCATCAGGGACGCCGTAGACGAGGTCTGGAGCCTCAGGAAGCCCTCTGAGAAGGAGGTTGAGGAGATTGGGTTCTCTACCCGTGTGATCCGCATTGAGAAGAGCCGTACAGGCCGTGGTGGCGCCAAGCTCCTGCTGAAGATGCTGGAGGATCTGACCTTCGAGCTGAAGGACTACGTGGAGATGACTGCGGAGAGCGCCACTCCAGCCTCAATCGTGGATCGGGTGCTCACCAGGCTGCGGGTTAGCCCTACGGGTCGTACCCAAGGTGAGCTGCACAGTGACCCTCAGTGTGGTGGCTCGGTGGTGGCGATCAGGAAGGCGCTTCAGCGCTTGACGGCTAGGGGGTTGGTTGAAAGTGCTGTTGAACCACACCCCGAGAAGAAGGGCACCAAGGTCAATCGGTACTTTGCAGTGCTCTCGCGTGATATGTGTAGTAGTAAGTGTCCCACCACTCCAAAATCCAGTGTGGAACAGGAAATAGTGGTGGGACAGGGGGTAGGGGTGTCCCAGCACTCTGAGGGTGATTTGGAGGCCTCAAAGCCGAGTCAATCTCTGCGATCCGTCGAACTGCCCAAAGTGGTGGGACACCAAAAAGCCTGTCCCACCACACTTCCCAGTGTTGATGCGGATTCCGAGTGCTGGGACACGAATTCTGTAACCCCCCAAGAGACAGAGCGTTCCAAAGCTGAGATCGACACCCTGATCGAAGACGCTCGGAGCTTCTGGTCATGACACCCGAGGACAAAAAGCGATTTGCCAAGTGGGTTGCCTACATCAGTGACTTCAACCGTGTCCGCACATTGCAGGGGATTAAATTTTTAGGTACGGGAATTTCTGATCTCACTGAGGAGGAATTGCAGGCAGTGCTTGCAATACCCTGTAAATATCGGAGGGCAGCTCGTGCTTCGCGTGCCTAACTTCTACCTCGTACTGATGCGTGTAGCCAGCTGGCTACTTTTCCCCGTGGCCAGTAAGCCCCAGCCCAAACCGCCCCGGCGTCCCACGCTGGGCTTTACCACCGGCCCGCTGCCCGATGAGATCCACTCCATCGTGCGGCTGACCTGGTACCGGGCTGGTCGCCCCGTCGAGGTGGATCAGTTCCAGATCGACGAGTGTGAGGACGCGGAGCACATATTTCACTACACCGTGGGGCAGTGCCTCCGCCAAGGTGCCGATGTCTGCGTCCTGACCGCCTACAGCCCCGAGCAACTGGGGGTGCCCACAACTTAAAACTTCTTAAGTTGCTCATCGAATCGCTGAGATAGCCTGCCCTGCAAGCTGTTTCAGCGATCATGCTTGGGATTGTGTACTTTTGCAACTGGCACACTTGCCAGCTTGCTGGTGCTGTGTAACACTACTGTGCAGGAGGCGGAAGCTTCCTGCCTCAATCCTCTACTACATAACATGCTCACTCACACTGAACTTGCCAACGAAAACCTCAGCCCCTGGTACTTTGCTGTTCGTTACTCCTGCCTTGTGCTCCAGCAGCGGGTCAACGAGTTTGAGAAAATTGGCCTTACTTGCACCTACGACAGCCACAGCCTCAAGCATCTTCAAGAGCTGGAGCAGTTCCTAAAAATGTCCTGGGACATCTACATGGATAGTTTGGAACTTGCCACTAGCAAGGAGGCAGTGAAGTGAATCCCGAAATCTTGGAGATCTATGATGTTACGTTTACTGATGACGACCTTTGCGTCGTTCAAGCTATTGTCGAAGACGCGGCCATTGCTAACCCTCAAAGCCACGATGATCCAGAGGAGTACTGCCCTGCCTTGTGCCGAGGCTCCTTCCACTTTTCTGAGGAGGAGTTAATTCCAGCTACTGATGAAGGACTCCGACGCTTGTTCGCAGAACGCATCGACAACTGGGAGCTGGTGGACACGTCGGATTGGGACGTCTAACGCCAGAGACCTTCGGAACTCTGACGACTACGACGACTGGGAATACGGCACCGAGCCGATTCCATCCGACACAAGCTGGGTCAGACCTACAACCCTTACCCAGCTTTTCCACAAGATCATTGCCAAGCTCGAACTTGCTGATACTGTGGACAGTCAGAAGCTGGCCAGGCTGGTGATCCAAGAAATCCTCAGCCTTCCCAGTTCAACTTTGTTAGACCTCAAAGCCCAGGATCCAAGTTTCAATGACCCAAACGCCAACTAACGCTCCATTCTTCAGATCGTTCTTGCTTGGCAAGACCTTCTCACTGGATGACATCAAAGACATCTCTGATGTGGATCTGGAGACGCTAAACATCGAAACACTTACTGCTCTAAATGATGCCCGCCATGAGTATTCCAATCTTGATGATCGTCAATCAAAAGAGGGAGGGCAAATTTTCTACCGTATGAAAGTGGCAAGTTACTTTCAATCTGCAATCCAAATCGAGAAGAACAGCCCTTAGCTACTTCTCGTTAACGTACCAACCAACTTTTTGACATGATCACTCTTCTTTCTGACCGCGAAGTGCATCAGCTCACGTCTTACGTGACTGAAATTGCAACTGCCATGGAAAACATCACTTTCATTATTGGTGGTGCCCAAACTGCTTCATGGGAGCAACCCACAATCACGAAGTCGGTGCTGGCTCCAGCAGATACTGCTCCAGTCAAGTCTCAACCTAAGACTCGTAAGTCCAAGCGCCATGCAAGGGCTTCACTGACTGTTAGCAAGGTGATGGAAATCAAGCGGCGTCTTGCTGCTGGCGAAAAAGCTGGCGCGATCTGCCGCGATTACAAGGTGCATGTCACCACCATCAACTCCATCAAATACGGCAAGACTTGGAACCACGTTCAACTCCAGCAAACTGCCGCATGATTCTCTGTGATACAGAGATCCGGGCCCTGTGCGAACAGGGCCTTGTGACTCCCTATGATCCAGCCCTTGTGAATCCAGCCAGTCTCGATGTGAGACTCGGTTGCGACTTACTGGTTGAGGTGGCCGAATGGTCCACCATGATTCCTGTTGACATCACCTGGCACACACAGTCAGAACCTTTCTACTTACAGCCTCACGAATTTGTGTTGGCTTGTACGGAAGAAACGTTCTACCTACCTACGAATATCGCAGGGCAATTTGCACTTAAGAGTTCCAGGGCAAGATCAGGCATTGAGCATTTGATGGCTGGTTATTGTGATCCGGGCTGGAGTGGATCCAAGCTTACGTTGGAGTTACAGAATGCACGTTCTATGCACCCTGTTGCTATTTGGCCTGGGATGCGGATTGGGCAGATTGTATTCCATCGCATGTCACAAACTCCAGCTCAAGATTATTCAATTACTGGCTCGTACAACAACGACCTCACCGTTACCGCTGCCAAAACATGAACGACATTCAGGCAACACTTGATGAACGTGGAACACGTTACGGTGATTTTATGGGCCACGCTGAGATTACTTGTGAGCTAAAAGGCATCATTGCTCAGTACGCAATAACACGCGGAAAAAAACTGGAATGTGATCAGCAGGAAGCCTTAGATATGATCTGCCACAAAATTGGGCGGATCCTAAATGGTGATCCAGACTATGCCGATTCATGGCATGACATTGCTGGCTATGCACAACTTGTTGCTAACAGATTGAACAATGACTAACCTCTCCCCCGCCGCGCAGTCAGTGCTGGATGCTGCCCAGCGATACGAAATAAACCCTGAGTGCTACTCGCGCCAGATCGCTGCCGCCGCCCTTCGCGCTGCTGCGGAACATCTCAGTTACCAGTTGCCATTTGAAGACTGGGATCGTGTAGACGTTTTTGATCTCTTGGCCATTGCAAACGAGCTGGAGGCCCATGGCTAACGCCAACAACTTGACCAAAGATCGGACAGCTCGCAGCAAAGGTCTCAACTTCACAGTCAACATACGCTTGTCACGTGAAGAAATTGAAGCGGCACGACGTCTCGGGGATGGCAACATCTCCATGGGTGTGCGCTGGTGCATTCGGTATGCCAATGGACGTGAGATGAAACCCATCAAACTCAGCACTATGCTGCGTTCTGCTGCTGTCCTAGCTGCTCAAATGGAGGCTGCGTGAAGTGTCCTGAGTGTTCCAGTGAGCTATTACGGCTACTGGAAAGTAGACCAACGGCCCGTGGGGAAAGACGAAGACGTTATACCTGCGATGTTTGCTTATATCGGTGGACAGAATTTAGCGCTGATAAAACTAAAAAAAAAGCCGTTTCTTTTTGCCGTAAAAATCCTACTCAGCGGTATCTTACGCATAAACAAATTGTGGCAGTCTTAAAATCTGATTTAAGTATTGCTAAATTAGCGCGTAAATACAATGTACCTGTTACAACAATTGTAAAAATTCAAAAAGGTACTATATATAAAGCTATTTACGATAAGGTTTGTCGGCCTATTGAAACCGACGCCAACTATTGCGAAAGCTGCGCCAACTGGAGTAAAGAGCAGTGTGGGTTTGGGTTCCCGGATGCGGGCGGGGACTTTGCAACGGATTGTTGCGTTTTCACGCCCAGAGCCCTTGCAGATGTAGTACAGTAGTCGAGTTCGCCACACCACAGGCCACACCATGATCAATGATTTTGCCCAAGCCTCTGCCTTGATTGCGGAGTTTCAGCGCAAGCTGGAGGTGATCGTCAAGCGTGACGCCAGCCGTCACATGATGGATTCCCACATGCCAGTCAGCCTTTTGATGCTGCTGGAAGATGAGCTAATGCCTCTGCTTGCTGAGGCCATCAACGAAATTGAATACGACCCAACGCCCCAGTACGCAGAAGAGCCTGGTATCACCATGGCTGAGATGCACAGTGGTGCATGGGCTCAACACCAAGCAATGCACTCCTGATCCATGAATTACTTAATGGGCATCGAGCATGTTGCCTCGATGCAGAATGCGACCACGATTGCATTTGACTGTGAAACCACCGGCCTCCAACCCACACCTGGGGGCCTACGGCTGCTGCAGTTTGCAGCACTTGATAGGACACCAGTGATCGTGGATTGCTGGGATTTAGACGACGATGGTTGGAATGTGTTGCTGGATCTGTTCAACCAACAGCGGTTTTGGCTGGCGCACAATGCTGCGTTCGATATTGGCTGGCTCCAGGTGCATGGTATCTACCCGGCAGGTACCATTCGCTGCACAATGCTGGCTAGTCGCATCCTGACCAATGGGATGCCCAACCTCAAACATGGCCTGGCCCACGTGGTCAAGCGTTACTTGAAGCTGGACGTTTCTAAGGAGCAGCAGAAAAGCAACTGGTCTGGGGATCTGACCCAGGAGCAGTTGGACTATGCCGCTTACGATGCCGAGTTGTTGATCCAGCTAGATGGCCCCATCAACCAGCGGATGGCTGAGGGTAATTTGCACAGGGCTTGGGATTTGGAGTGCCGAGCGCTCCAGTCAATGGCCTTGTTAAACCGCACGGGCCTTCCGTTTAATAAGCAACTGCTCGACAAGCTTATTGATGATCTTGACGATGATCACTTTGAGGCTGGGGAAGCTTTCATCGCTAACTTTGATGCTGCTTTACCTGACGATCACAAGTTACCCAGGGATCCTGAACACAACACCATCCTTTACAAAAAGGAGGATGCCGAACGTCTTGGGACTAAGGACTTCTTTAACTTAAATAGCCCTGTGCAATTGTTGAAAAAGTTTACGGCTTTGCTAGGTGAGCCACCGATTGATCAGAAGTCTGGTAGGCCAAGTTCCAGCAAGCAGGCGCTTCAGGAGTACATCGGAAATCATCCGGTTATTGCGGAATACCTGAAGTGGAAGCGGCTGGAGAAGCGGCGTCAGATGGCTGAGACCTTGTTTAAAAACATTACAGATGATGGTTTTATCAAGGCCAGTTACATGCAACTTGGGGGTGACACTGGGCGCATGTCGTGTATGTCGCCCAACCTCCAACAAGTACCGAGAGACGTAAGGTTTCGGGCCTGCGTTCAGGCTCCAAAGGGATTCAAACTGGTGGTTGCGGACTACGCGCAGATGGAGCTGAGGCTGGCTGCAGCTGAGGCTAATGATGCGCTGATGATCCAGGCGTTCCAAGACGGAACTGACTTGCACACTCTTACTGCGATGCAGATCTATGGCGTTGATGAAGCCGATGTCACCAAGGACCAGCGACAGATTGCTAAGTCGGCAAACTTTGGTTTGCTGTATGGGTCGGGAGCTAAAGGATTGCGGAATTACGCTGCCGCGATGGGAATCCAAATGGATTTGGCTGAGGCTGCAGAAATTCGGGAAAAGTTCCACGCTGCTTATAAGGGGATCAGCAAGTGGCAGCGCGAAAATGCTCGGGCTGCTAATGCGTCTTCGGGCCTTTCACCCATCTACATTCGCCGCTCGGGGTTCCGGCGGTTTTTACCTGGCGAGAACAACAAACTCACCACGCGCTGCAACACGCCGATTCAAGGTGCTGGCGCAGCTGTTCTCAAGCGGACCCTCGGCAAGCTGTGGGAGCCGCTCCACGCAGACGGGGAAGACATCGTGCGGCTAGCTGGCGTGGTGCATGACGAGGTAATCCTGCTGGTGCGGGAGGATCATGCTGAGTCATGGGCCGAGCAACTGGCTGCCATCATGCAGGATGCTGAGGCAGAGTGGCTTGATGCTGTTCCACCCTTGGCAGAGGCCAAAATCGGAGACTCATGGGACCAAGCGAAATGACGTATTACCAGGTATTACTGCGTCCCAAGCAGGGGGCGATCCACGCCTACACCGTTGCGGCGGAGGATGCGTTCAAGGCTAGACAGCTGGCCTTGGCACGTTTTCCACAGGACACCATCATCAAAATCATGACAGTCTCAAATCAAGACTCGTGAGTCCCGCGCGGACGGGAAGGCAAATTATCCTCGACTGGCTGTACGAGGAGATTCGGCAGGCTAAAACTGCGGATCTCCAGCGTATGGCCGGTTTTTTGGCGTGGGCTAGGGAAATTAGGAAGGGTTGTGCCAAGACTCGCAGTACCAGCCGGAAGGCGCAGCTTGGGGCGTGGCGGAAAAAGGTCGATCAGGACGTTAGGTGGGGCGGCTAGTGTGGTACATTGTGATACTATGTAGCAGACTAGATAGCAGGTTATGCCGCTTAAGCACGGACAGAAATTTTATTGCCAGCTCCTGTTGGATAGGAATCGTTACGAGCTGGTAGAGCAGCTGGCTGTACGAGAAGGCAAGCGGGTGACAGCATATTTGCGGGATATGGTTTATACCGCACTGGAGAAGGCTGTTCCAGGCTCGGAGTACAGGGCTGCGGAAGCAGCGGATCATGCAGCCTGGGCGGACTCAGTAAAGAGGCGGGTACAAGGAAGGATGCGTACCAAGCAACCCGAAGCTGGTTCAAATATTGACTCATGAGACTCAGTCGCAGACTGCAATAGTCTGGACGAGTAGCTTGGGAGCTGCTACCCTAGTACAGTACACACGATTTTATTGGACCTATGACCCGGTACATCATTGCTTGTGATGACAAGTACGTTGCTGCCTGTCAGCCGAACACACGGATTATTAGCCTGACTTATTCCAAGGATGATGCGGGGTCGTGGCTCACATACGAAAGGGCGGTTGAAGCGGCGCGAGCTGTTGCTGACTGGAATGGTGCTCCTGTTGCTATCCATGCTGTCGAAGAACCCAATTACCCCAAAAGTTGGACGTCCACTGGCCGTACAGGAAAGTGACAAAACTTAACATTCCCGAGGACGAGTACTTTGAACTGCTGGTTTGGTTGCCGGGTAGGGGACCATTGCGGGATATTTTTAAGGGCGTTACGGTGCTAGAGGCTATGCAGGTAGCTAAATTGCGTCATGCAGGCTGTCGGGTGGATATTCCACCCTTAGTTGTCAGACGCTCCACCCTTGTGCGGTCTGAAAACTATGGCCGTCCCACACCCACACGTCGTCGTACTCAACGCAATGCCTGAACTAGAGCCTTGGCAAAAAGTGGTGATCGAAGATGATCGCCAGGAATACTTGGAGTGGATTTACAAGCTAGATGGCAGGGATAAAAAGTCCCACCCCCTGCATTCAGTTTATACAGGACTTGCTGAAAAGTACAAAGGCATCTTTGCGGTTTAAGCGGAGTCGCGGTCCATGCCGTTATTGTCAGCCAGGTTATTTGCTGCTTCGCGGATAGCCCAGGCTGACTTACAACGCTCCATGTGGTGGAGCGTGTTCAATAGAAGCGCTGCTTCGAGGAGGCCGTTCCAATCCTTTTCCTCGTAGCGCTTCTTCAACATGTCAGCTGTACTTCGTTCACTCAGCTTAGCTTCAAGGCTTTGTTCGATGAGATTCATGCAGGTCTGACGCGAAGGAACCAGCCAGACTCAGGCCCGTCAACGAGCCAGCGAGGTAGCCAGTTCTTACGAGAATACGCCACTCCAGCGCCGCCTTTGTTACTGGTGTAACCACCTGCGGAAAGGTTGGCCTCCCCGTTCGGATCGTTCAATACGAAGTGGGTTGGAGTGTATCCGATCACTACGCTCCAGTGCCCCCCACCACTCGGATGGGCAACGGTGCCTCTATGGAGCCAACCAACAGGGGTTGGATAGCCCATGTTGATCTCGCCCTCAAGATCAGCGGCGGTTCCAGCCATTACAAATGTGGCTTTTAGTCCTAGTTCTTTTAGGGCTGCGACCTGGGCGTGGACATCGGTAGTATCACCGTACTTTTTACGAATGAGGTTGTAACTGTCATCATTGCCAATCTTGCCCCAGTAGCGGGCTACCATCGCACAACTAGAACTGAAACATTCTCGGTAGCCAGTGCCAGATTTGTTGTCCAGTTGGTACTCATAGGCTACTTTCAGCAGATGTTCTTTGCTATCAGGTGGATGGTGTTGATCCATTAGTTGGATGAGAAGGCTGGCATAATTAGGGTCAGTGGCGTAACCATCTTTTTGTAGTTGTTGGGCGGCTTCACCTCGGGTCTGGGCATTGTTGCAGCCTTTCCAAGTTTTGTAATCCTTGTACCAGCGTGTTACCAGATAGCAGACAGCAGTCTGGATGTCGGGAAAATCCAGAAAGCTGTCGCGGATTGTGATCCAGTTACCGTTGACGAATTCCTGCGTGGTGCTGGTTGTTCCATCGCCCTTAAGGCCAAAGAAGTTGTTGCGGCCTGATACGATCTTGCCGCCGGAGGATTCCAGAGTCCATTGGGCTGCTACCAGTTCGGGGAATTTTGCGCCTGCAATACGAGCAGCAGTTACGATGCCGTTCCAGTCGTTGCGGATTTCGATTTGCTTTTTGGACTGACTCCAAGTTTTGAACCAGGCTTGATCGCGGCCCAGGATGTGAGGGTTTGCTTTAGTGATGGCCTCCTCCAGTTCGGAGATAGCAGCCATTTGATAAGGAAGGCTGCGGTAAAACCGGACTAGATCCAGCAGCCTGATTGCGTTCGGATTACTCACGGGACCAGGGTGCGTGGATGGACATGGGGCCTCCCAAATCTAAAGAGGCTCCAGTTTGTTGTTCGTGATCTACGGGTTCGTTAACGACAACGGGATTTGGTGTTAATGGCTGAGCCGCAAGCCACTCCTTCTCAGCCAAGGTGATCTTGGCCGGAAGGAGGGCTTCAAATTGCTCCTGTCGTATGGCACGACGGATTGCAGCTTCTCCTATTTTGCTCAGCGCTTTTTTGGGCGCAATAGTTCCAGGATTTGCAGTACCAGCTGGATGATGCTGTTTGCTTTCAGTTTGGGGTTCATGCCGATCAGCTCGGAGACTGCGGCAACGACGATCCAGAAAGCGGCGTTATGGAAGATGTCCATGGGTATAGAGCCAACTTGTGTAAGTCTACAACTGGTATCGGGCTTGTCCAGCGCCAGGATGTTTTTTGGGCTACCGTTTGGACAGCTACGACCTCGCGTGGACTACATCGACGAGGAACTAGGTTTTGTAAGTAAACGCCAGGCTAAGGCTAGGTTTCGAGATCAAATACTGAAGGGGTGGGACTATAAATGCGCATATTGTCGAGAACATCTAGGTAAGTCTGGAACACTTGATCACGTGCGTCCAAAATCCAAAGGCGGAGAAACTTCAACATCTAACTTGGTTGCAGCTTGTTTTAATTGTAATGTTCGGAAAAGTTCCAACGACTGGAAGGAATGGTTTCGGATGCAGCATTTTTGGGAGCCTCATCTAGAGGATGCCCTTAATTTTTGGATTAGTCAGTAGGTTTGCTCCAGCCCATACCTTCTGCGTACATGTAGGCCATGTAGGCATCTTCGCAATACCGGCAAATACCTTTGTGGCACACGCGATAGTATGTGTCGCCTCGTTCGTTTTCAAGTTGTTCCAGGGAGAACCCTTGCCCCAGGTCAAGTGCTTGGACAATAAGACGTTCGGTCATCGGTAACGGGACATCTCTAGTTTGATAATACGCACGTCATGATCCAGCACTTTGTCTTCAACGTCACCAAGCTTTTTTTGGATCAACTGCTGGTTGCTGAGCACGTCATCCAACTTGGTTGGGACGGTGTAGCACAGGTAGAAAATACCAGCACCAGCGCTGCCGACTGAAAGCACAACGATGCCAGCCAAAGCTTCCTGACGAACGCCGCGCCAAAACCCTGGTTGTGGTTCAGGGGTTGACACGGCGGACCTTGAGGTGCCCCTATTTTAGCAATCTG
>Ga0073926_10000156_pt1 | contig 15108 bp, 13 predicted proteins | sample GWRWmT4_4Nov14_FD_70189 | JGI IMG/M metagenome (GOLD analysis project Ga0073926, IMG submission 70189) | Sand microcosm microbial communities from a hyporheic zone in Columbia River, Washington, USA - GW-RW T4_4-Nov-14 | ecosystem: Engineered > Artificial ecosystem > Sand microcosm >...
GTGAAAATATAGAAGGAACATCAAATGATTATTCTTTTATTGGAAATAATCGCAAACCATTTCACGTTTTAACTTGGTTAGGTCCAAAAGCAGTTCCAGCAAACGGACAAAATTCAGGAACTTCTGGTGAAGAAGCAAGAGGCACTGCTGGTTTCTTATTTTATGAAAACAAAGATGGATTTAATTTTAGAAGTATTGATAGTTTAGTTTCAAGTACAAAGATACAAATTAATAGTGCCGATAAAGAAAATATACCATATTATCTTTTCACACAGGTAATTGAGGAAAACCAAACAAAAACTAATTTTAATATACTGAATTATAATTATGAAAAGAATATTGATTTGATGAAAGCATTGAGAGTTGGTATGTATGTAAATAAAACTTATTTTTATGATTTGTATTCCAATACTTTGGATTTATATACTTATAAAGTAAAAGACCAAGTTAAGAGCAAATTGGGTGGTGCTGAAAGTATTGCTGTATCTAATGAATTTGGTGATAGTATTTCTCGGATAATGGTAAGAACATCAGATAGAGGAGCACTAAAAACAGATGGTTCTGTGAGTGATAAGTTAAGAAGTGGTGCTGATATGGCTATGTCTTATTCTCGATACAATTTATTATTCACACAAGCACTAAATATGGTTGTTCCTTGTAATGTTAATTTGAAGGTTGGTGGAATTATCCACGCAGAGTTTCCACGAATAGATAGAAGTACAAATATGACATCAGATGAAGAGCAAAGTGGATACTATTTAATTAAAGAATTAAGACATCACTTTGAGGGTGGGCAAATGGTTACGAGTTTGAGATTAATTCGTGATAGTTACGGTCTTTATGGTTCAAATAAATAAGAGAAATGGAACTACAAGAACTTATTAACGATATGTGTGAGGAACTGGAAAATTCTTCATCAAATAAACAAAGAAAAAGATATTTACAATCACATCTAGAAGAACTTTTGGAATATCAAAAGCATCATCCAGATGCTATTGGAATACCAAGTTCATTTGAATTATTTTGTGATTTAAACCCATACGAACTGGAGTGTAGAATTTACGATGATTGAAGAGGCTTTATTAAAATCCAATTATATTGGAAAGGATGGTTTCAGTTGGTGGATAGGGCAAATTGCTCACCCAGATTATTGGAAAAAAGCAGCAGATTATTTTAATGGTGATTGGAACTATCGTTGTAAAGTAAGAATTATTGGTTATCATCCCTTTTCTGGTTCTGTTTTAAGTGATGAGGATTTGCCTTGGGCGCAGGTGATGATAGATCCTGCCTTTGGTAGTGCTCAAGGAGGAACAGGAAAAACATTAGATTTAAAAGGTGGAGAAACTTGCTTTGGTTTTTTCTTGGATGGTGATGACGCACAACAACCAGTAGTTCTTGGTCTTCTCCATAGAAGTGATGGGGTTAAGAATTTAATTAGTGAAGAGAATGTAAAGGCAGATATGAGTTCAGGATTTAAACCATTTACTGGTCATCCTGGAGGCAAAGTACGAGCAACACAAAGAGAAGTAAGACAAAATAAAGAAATAGACCAAACTACAACTACGGAGCAAAGAAACGAACAATCCGCAGAAACTTCACCAATACCAATTTCGTTTGCTGATGCAGCAAATCTTGACTTAGGACTTGATGTTAGTGGTGTTCCAAAAAACAGTGTTTCTTGGGATAGTGTAAAAGGGTTTACAACAAATATTAACGCATTTGATCCCAAATTAAATTTATTTGGGGATAAATTGGTCTGTCAGGCTCAATCAACTTATGCAATAGAAAAAAAATGTGATAAAACTTATATTGGTGCAAATGGTTGTCAAAATAATTTAATCGGTCAAATCACACAAGGACTTCAAGATTTTATTGCAGTTACAAATGGATTGGATAAGTATTTGAGTACTTATATTGACCCAGTATTAAATGAAATTGTAGATATTGGAAACTTGATTAGAAACTGTGCAAGACAAATTGGTGGAGTTATAAAATTAATTATTAACAATTTAAGAAATACAATTTTCAAATGCATTACTTGGGCTTTTAGAAAACTTTTAGCAACGGGTCTTGAAAAAATTCCTCCCCCACAACAAACAATTATTTTGGAAGTATTGAAAAAAACATTAGATATTATTTTTTGTCTTCTCGAAAAACTTAATTTTCTCCCATTCATTGAAAATCTTCTTGGTGATTTGGCATCAAATAATATTAATTCACCAGTCTGTGCTGTGGAGCAATGGACTGCTGGAATTTTAGCAAACGTAATGGATGGTATTGAAAAAGCAATTTCCACTATTATGTCTGGAATTGGTTGGTTGACTAATGGTCTTTCGACTGTTTCTGGAATTTTAAATCAAGCAAGTTCGTTAGCATCACAAATTTTCAGTTTTCTTGAATGTACTGGTCTTGCTTGTAAAACTCCAAGTGTATGGGCTTCTAAATTTGGACCAAGTGAAAAGGAAGCAGATGATTGGCAAAAAATGGTTGGTAGTGTGAATGTATTTAAAGGTGTAAGTGAAGGGTTGGGGTCATTAGAAGATGCAATGTACCAAACACCACTTTATGGTGGAATAACTGGAGCATTTAATAGTATATACAATCAATGCAATCAAATAGTTCAAAATCCAACAAACCAAAATGATATTGTTCCATTACCAGTTGGATCAAAGTATTCCACTTGTATTCCTCCAATTGTTAGAATTTTTGGTGATGGTGTAGGTGCAAGTGCTATTCCAATTGTGGATAGTACTGGATCAATATTTTCAGTTGAAATATTAAGTAGTGGTGTTGGATATACAATTCCACCGACAATTTCTATTGTTGATAATAGTGGTTGTGGATCTGGTGCAGAAGCACAAAGCATAATCAATCAAGATACTGGTTCAATTGGAGACATTTATATAACTAATCCTGGTTCTGGTTACGCACAAGGAAATTATACAAATGTAGGAACTGGAACTGGTGGAACTGGAACTGGAACTGGTGGAACTGGAACTGGTGGAACTGGAACTAATGTTGGAAATTCAGGTGATGTATCTGGTTGCGTTAAAAATATAATTGTAATCGCACCTGGATATGGATATACAACTGGAGATACAATTACTGATGGTAAGAATACTTATACTCCAATAGTAACTCCTGGTTCTGGTGCGATTATTGGAATTCAACCATTAACAAATCCAATTTGTGGATTTGAAACGACACCAACATTAACTATAAATACCAGAACAGGAATTGCTGCGGATGTTATCCCAATTATGAGGTTTACTCCAACGTATACTACGATCAATCAAGATCAAGTAAATCTAGCAGCAATTTCTGGAATTGTAACATCAGTGGTGGATTGTGTATGAGTGGATGTAACGAAAACCAACAAGTAACTCAAACCGATTGGTATAGGTTTGAAGCTGGTACTAAAAGTTTTGCAAATGGTGATATAGAGTTGTCTTTATCGACACCAACTAAACAAGGAATTAATATGTATAAAAATGGAAATTGTGATTTTGCTATTAATGGAACATTAAAGGAAGTATCTGGATTTAAGGTTAAAAATCCAGAGGAATTCGCAAGAATTATTGATGCTACAAATGGAAGTATTCTTATTCAAGCATTAAATGGGACCATAACTCTCAAAGCAAAAAATATTCGTCTTGTTGGTGTTGATGGCACAGAAGGAGAAATTACCCTACAAGCATCAAAACAAGTTAATATGGATGCTCCAATAGTAGGAGGTCAAGGAACAAATATAACTTTGGCAGGATCTCAAAGTTCTAGTGTTGCTGGAAGCACTGTAGAAGTTACTGGTAGTGCCCAAACTACTGTAAGTTCTGGAATAGATGCTGATAGTTCTTCTTTATTAGGTCAAATACTTCAAGCAATCAAAAAATTTAAAGACTTTTTTAATTCTATTTGTGCTAACTAATGGCTGATTTTACCGTTGCTAATGTTGGGGAAAAATTAATTGTAGGACAACTGGATACGTCCTTTTTAACTGCTGGAGCAAAACTTCTTCCAGGAACTGCAGTTATAAATGGGCCTTGTTTTATTGGATTAACACCACAGATTGGAATTGCGAGAGCAACTTGTATGATTGGTCCTCCATTGCCTGGTGTTGCTGCTCCTGCTTCTTTGGAAGTTACAGGAATAGCAAACTTTCTTGGAAATACAAACACAGTAGGAATTTCTCAATTTTTGGGGCTTAGTACAAAATTAGCACTAGATATTTCTGCTGCTGTTAAAGTAAATACTGGTGCTCATATTTCCACTGCAAACAAAGTAATTACTGGAAGTTTGAATGTGACTGGTGCATGTACGATAGGTGGTCTTTTTACCGCAGCTGGAGGTGTTGCTGCACCATTTAAAAAATTTGATATTCCACATCCAAGTAAAGAAGGATATAGATTAGTTCATACTTGTTTAGAAGGTCCAGAAATTGGTGTTTATATTCGTGGTAGATTGATTAAATCAAATACAATTGAACTTCCATATTATTGGAAGGATTTAGTTGATTTGGAAACAATTACAGTAAACTTAACACCTCACAATACTTATCAGGAATTATATTATAAAATCGGAGAATGGGGAAGAACAATTAAAGTTTTTAGTAATTCTGGTGGGATTATTGATTGTAGTTATACGATATACGCAGAAAGAAAAGATTTACCAAAACTTGTAATTGAATATAAGGAAGAATAATTATGGCTTTACAAGATATTTTAAATACTTATTCTGCAGAACAAACTTCTCTGAATGATCAGAATGACTCAATGGATACTTTAATTTATCCAATACAAATAAAAATTGATGAATTTACATACCCTTCAGAACAATTAGATTTGGTAATTGCAAATTTGACAGTTCAGGTCAATCAAAAAATTTATGATTTATCACAAGTTGCAGATGCTTCCGAATCTTGTGGATGTGGATTGACTGCATCGGTTTTAGTTTATGATAATTTTGGATTTCCAACGGGTGAGACTATTTCTGTTGCTGTTGGTGCTACTGTTTATTATGAACAATTGGCATCATATCAAATAAATGCAAATGATGCAACATATTCGGGAATTGACCCATTTTCATATAAATCTGGTTTAGACCCTCTTATTTTTACGGATGGAATTGGATATGGAACTACAATAAATGGATTGAATAGTGATGCAATTTTAAATTTAATTGTTGTAAATGGTGGTTCTGGATATATTTCTTCAACTTATTATTCCAAATCATTAAGTGGAGGTTCAGGTTCTGGTGCAGTAGCAGATGTTAATGTTGGTGTAGGAACAACAGTTACATCTGTATTCATTTATAGTGGTGGTTTTGGATATAAGGTAGGAGATACTTTAGGTATTGTTGGTTTGGGAACAACAGGTTCTGGTGCTGTTCTTAAAGTCGATTCGGTTGGTTCACCAGTGTTAGGATATGGTGATAAAACTTATGTAAATTATCTTGATGGAGTTTTTATACAGGAAGTTGATTCTAGTAAAAGTTCATCTTGCCTTACAAGTTGTTCTAGTTATTTAACTCAATATAATACAATTAATGATGCACTGGTAACTTTAAGGTCAAAGAGAGATTCTCTAATTGGTGTAGTGAATACTCTCAAAAGTGAAACTAGAAAATATTATATTCAAAGATATGGTTTTACTTATGCAAAAGGTCAAAATGATTCAAGATTGACCGATATTGATTCAGCACTAAATATTTTAAATAACCCCAGTTATAATCAATATTTTAAATGAGTGTTTTAATTCGGGATTCAAGAACTGGTATTGTTACTTCTACAGATTTAACTGAAAGATATTTAGATTTATTCTTAAGACAGAATCCAAATTATAGTCTTGTTGGTATTGCAACAACTGCAAATGCTATTCATTATCCATTATTAAATGATAGCACTCTTAGATTTAATGATCCAGTTGTTCAAAATAATTTTGTATTTAATCCAGGATTAACAAGACTTGGGATTGGTACAAATGATCCTAAATCAACAGTTGATATAGGTGGAAATTTAACAGTTGCAAAAAAATTAGATGTTGGTATTGGTGGAACCGTACTAACTGTAATTGCATCAACAGATCCAAGTATTGTTGGTATTGCAACAACTTCTTATGGTAATGTTGGAATTGGTTCGACAATACCTAAGCAAAAATTAGATATTGCTGGAAGTATAAAAATAGATAAAAATATTTACGACTCAATTAATTATCCTGGAGAAATTGCTTATTATCTTTCAAGGGATGGAGATGGTATAAGATGGGTTGAAATAACCCCTAACAGTGCTGCAGGAATTCTTGTTTATAATGAATCATCCTTGATTGGAACTGGGCAATCATTTTTTGGAATAAATCTAAGAACAGGAAGGGGAGCAGGAGTTACTACAGATCCAATACAAGCATTTGTAAATTCATCAAATCCAAACATTGCAGATGTTTATGCTTATGACTATTGGGATTTTAATTCTGCTGGCAGCATCTATAGAATGACCAATGTTGGAATTCAAAATAACAATCCATCATCAACTTTAGATATTACCGGAACTCTTCATGCTACTGGTGCAGTTGATTTTGATTCAACCTTGACTGTTGATGGTGCTGCAGTATTCAACAGCACGATTGAACTCAATTCATCTTTAATTGATATTAATGGAAGTACTGCAATAGGTAAAACTGATTATAGACTTGCTTCTGTAGGTACTGGAGTTTCTTGGAGACCTCCAGGAGTTCAAACTCAAAATGCTATTTGGGTTACAATAGACGGTAATGATTCAAATAGTGGATATTTGGAGGGTGATGCAAAAAAAACTATTGGTGCAGCAGCATCGATTGCAGAAGCAGGAGATACAATTTTTGTTCGTTCTGGTGTCTATTATGAGAATAATCCAATTGGTCTTCGCACTGATGTTTCAGTATCTGGACAAGATTTACGTCTTGTAACTATTGTTCCCCAAAATATTGGTAAAGATATTTTCCACGTAAGAAGAGGTTGTCTGATTGAGAATCTTAACTTTAACTGTGAGACCGGACAATCAAATCCTGGTGGAGGAGCATTGGCATTCCCACCAACAACTACTGATATTGTAGCAGGAAGGTCTTATGGTGCAGTGACTGGATACCTTGCTCCTGGACCTGCAACAGAAGGTCCAAGTGGAAGATGGAGGTCTCCATATGTGAGAAACTGTACTAACTTTATGCCATTAAGTATTGGTATGAAGATTAATGGTGATCATGCAACTGCAACAAACATTGGTGCAGACCTTAAGTGTATGGTTTGCGATTCATTTACACAATATAATGAGGCAGGTATTGGTGTTTCCATTACAAACAATGGATATGCACAATTAGTTTCTCTCTTTACTATCAACTGTGATAAGGCAGTTTATGTCGATACTGGCGGGCAATGTGATCTTACAAACTCTAACTCATCTTTTGGTAATTTTGGACTTTATGCAGTTGGTTTAGGTAGAACAGAATTTACTGGCAAGGTTAAGGAAGATACTGCTCCACAAAATGCTGATGGTAGACTCAATGATAAAGTTGGTCTTACTTCTGTATTTGCTGTCGGCACTAATACTCCAAGAAGACCTTATGATGGACAGGCACTTTGGTTCAAGATTAACTTAAATAATTATCCAGAATCTACACCATATGCTGTAGGTGATGGAATTATTACTGCCCCTTTACAGAGATTGGCATCTATTAGTGTAATAGATAATAGTAGTGCTACTACATATAGTTCTTCCTCTCCACCATCCATCATTATTCAAGATGTTGATGGAACATATCCACCAAAGGGTCCTCAAGGAATTATTGGAGAAGCAAGTGCAAATATAGATGATATTACTGGAAAAATTGTTTCAATAGATGTAATTAATAGTGGAAGAAATTATCTTTCCTCGCAAGATATTAGAGTTTTTATTGATGGAACAGTTCAACCTAAAAATAAATATCTTGCGAATATGGAACCAATATATTTTACGGTTTTGGAATCGACCGACAATCGCACATCACCGACAGGAATTACGACAACAACTTTCAATGAGTTTATTCCTTACGAATTATTTGAGAATGATGAAATTGAACTGAGAAGAATTAGTCGTATTCTCACCAGCACTCATTCCTTTGAATATATTGGTGCAGGTACAAGTATAAATACAGCAACACCCCAATCTGGTGGTGTGCCTATAAAGGCGAATGAAATTGTTGCACTAGATGGAGCACGAATTCCATTTACCAGTACCGACCAAAAAGGAAACTTTGATATTGGTGAAGGTATTCAAGTTAATCAAATAACATCTACAATATCAGGAAGAGACTTTAGTAGAGCAATACAGGCAGAAGTTACACCTTTAATTCTTGCATTGAGATAATATGGCAGTCGCACCTCTTAATAAGTTTATAACAATTGCAGTTCCTGTTGCACCAGGTGAGCAGACTGTATATACAACTCCTGTTGGAGTATCTGCAATTGTTCTTTATGCTCAAGTATCAAATGTTGCTGGAATAACAACTTATCCAACAGTTACATTTACTCATCGAAGAAAGAGTACTGCATCAAAAACTGCTGGAAATACTAGAAATAATAGAATTATTAAAAGTGCCCCCATATTTCCAAATGATTCATTAGTAATCATTGATGGAAGATTGATATTGGAAAGATCTGCACTTATATCAGATTCTATCGTGATTAATGGAACTCAATCTGGCATTGTTACTGTTACTGGTTGCCAGTATACAAATACTACTGGTCTAACGACAGTTACAACTCTTACTGCTCACAATTTTAATGTTGGTGATGAAGTTACGATGAGTGGTCTTGGATTTACTTGTCCAGCAAATAGTGGAGTTACGACAACAATATTCCCATCACCACAACAATCATTTACTGTGAGTTCTATTGTTGGAGATGTTGGTACATCAAAAACATTTGTAACTAATTCCGGTATTGTGGTGGGAATTGCACATACTTATACAGGTGGGGGATTAGCTGCACCACTTCAAATGGAATTTGTTTGCAGTATTCTTGAAAACAATGTGGCGGTGTAAGATATGGCAAAGTATTTAAGTGGTAGAGTTAAAAGAGTTCCCCAATCAGAATTAACTGCTGATAGGTATCAAGCTCTTGCATTGAATCAAGCAGAACCAAATCTTGGCGATCCATCATTATACACTCAAACTCTACCTATAGGTGTACAGCAACAATTAGTTTCTGTTATTGGTTATCCTGGACAACGATATTGGATACCAGTTAGTGGAATTTCTACTATAGGGGGAATTTCGATATATGATGAAAATATTATCGTCCCAACAAATGCTGGTGTGGGTAGTATTACTCAAATTAATTTTGTTGGTGCTGCTATAAGTGCTAAGGGATACTTGAATTTAGATGGGTCTCCAGGAATTGGAGTTACGATTACAGTATTTTCTCCAGGTTCTCAGGGACAAGTTATATTCAATAACAATAACGACTTTAAGGGAGCATCAAGTCTTTTTTATGATAATTCCACAAACTATGTTGGAATAGGAACGACAATTCCAACACAAGAACTTGATATTAATGGAGATTTGAGATTAAGAGGCACAATATATGATTATAACAATCAACCCGGCAACAATAACGAAACATTAGTAAAAAATAATTTTGGTGGATTGACTTGGATAAATCAGAGTGCAATCAGAGCAGGTGCTGGTGGAACAATCACTAATATTCAGTATCACAATAGTCTTGGACTAGTTGATGGTGCTTCTGATTTTGTATTTGATTACACAAATAATCGTGTTGGTATTGGAACTACAATTCCAAGTGTAAAATTAGATGTAATTGGTAGTGCAAATATATCAGGAAATACAAAAGTCAATTCATTAAACATTAATACTACTGGAATTGGTGAGGGTGATTTAGGTAGTAATGGTGGAACTGATGGTATCTTTGTAATATCTAACACCACGAATAGTGGTAGCATTTATCTTTCTGCTAAAAATAGTAGTGGAACTTTAAATAATACTATTACTCTTAATTCATCATCAGCAACGGTTAATGGTTCTTTGAGTGTTACTTCAAATATTACCAATGGTGGATTTGATTTTGTATTAGGAAATACCGACCAATCAACAAGAGGAAACAGTGGTTCTTCTAGAGCACTTGTTAAGGATACTGGTGCAACTCTTGCACTTAATTATGCTGGTGATTTTACTGGTGGTGTAAGAGTTGATAGTAAAGTCAGTGTTGCTGGAACTATTACTGCAACTGTAAATAATACTCTTACAGAAACCAGAGGAAGTCATTTAAGAATTACAAACGCAGGAAATGGTGGTGATGCTGTAATGTCTTGGGATAGCACTTTCAATAATGCAAATCAACGTTGGTATGCTGGTATTGATGTAAGTGATTCTTATGCTTGGAAACTTGCAAATCCAATTGCTGCTAATTTTGATAATGAGGAATTCGGTAGACTTGCTTCTGGTGGTAACCCAGCAGAAACTAAATTAAAGATTGATACGAGTGGCAATGCTTCTTTTCTTGGTGGTTTAACTTTAAACACCAATAAGTTTACTGTTGCTGGTGATACTGGAAATACAGTAATTGCTGGTAGTTTGAATATTGGTGGTGCTTTTGGTTTATCTGTTTCTGGTTCAAGTAAGTTTTCTGTTGATGCAAGTGGCAATGTAACTAATTCTGGAACATTAAATTCAACTGGAAAAATCAAAACATTTGATGATTTGGAAGTTATTAAAGCAGCAACCGTTGGTACTACTTTGGGGGTCACGGAACAAGTAACTGCTGGATCATTTAAAGTTAAAGATGCAACAGATCCATCATTATTGCTAAGAGCAACTGGTGTTGCTGCGGCAATAACAAAAGAGGAAATCAATGTAGCTGTTGGGTTTATAGTAAAAGAATCAGTTTCAAACAGCGCCTTACCAAATGGTAATTCAATTTCACTTTATCTTGACGGTACTAATGTAGACCAAACAAATAGATTTGATGGAAACAGAAAAACATTTCCACTCAAAATAAATCAAGATCCAACAGGTAATGAACCATTTACTCCAATTAGTTCAGCAAATTTACTTGTATCTGTTGGTGGTGTTATACAAAAACCAGAAACCGATTATACAGTTTCTGGTAGCGATATAATATTCAATTGGGCTCCTGCTACTGGATTATCTTTTTTCATTATTGCTTTTGGTGGATTGGGTGGTCTTCGTCAAAATCAAGATTGGGATGGCGATAAAGGAACACTTTTGGTTGGTTCTGCAACTGATAATTTGGGAATTAAATTTCCGGTTGGTGGTAACGATCAAGTATTAACTGTTAATCTTACCAAAGATTCTGGTCTTGAGTGGAGAGCAATTCCAAGAGATAATCTTAAAACAAATCCTGCTTGGGACGCAAAAGGTAATTTGCTTGCTGGAACTGGTGCAGATACTGCTGATATACTTGGTGTTGGTGCAAATAATGCAATATTGACTGCCGATAGTAATTCATCAACTGGTCTTGCTTGGAAAACCACATTCACTGGTAATGTAACTGGTAATGTAACTGGTAATGCAACAGGACTTTCAGGAACTCCTAATATTACAGTAGGAACTGTAACAGCAAATTCTTTTCTTGGACAAACATTACAAAAAACTTCCACTATTAACCTTGCTGGACAGTTTCCATCATCAGGTACTCAATTTATCAATGCTATTCCGTCTTCGGCAAATGAAATTACAGTATTATTTTCCAATATTCGACTACCTGACTCTGGACATTTTTTAATTTCAGCACAGCCAACAACTGGAGGTTCTACTTATTATTCAAATTCAACATTTATACGAGGAGGAGTAACATCAGGTGCAGTTAATAGTACTACTGGTTTAATTTTTTATCTAGGGTCTAATGATAATATTATTAGTGGTCAAGTTACACTCAAAAAGAGTATAAGAGTATCAGGCAATCATCGTTGGATAGCAAATGGAACTTTTAATTATGATAATATAGATGTTATAGGATTTACTCATGGTTATTTGGAGACAACTGAGTCTGCACCAGTAACTAGAATTTTTATATCAAATAGTACAGCAGTAGTTTTTGCTGCTGGTGAAGTATCGGTACAATATCAATGATTAAATACTAATAAAAGGAGAAATACTCAAATGCCTACCGAAGTACAGATTTATAGTAATAAAACAATTCTTCCAGAAGACTTATCAACTGGTGGACCTAGTTGGGATACAGATGGATATTTGACTGCAACAGGATTTAAAACTGTTGCTGCTCAAAGTGGATTTTTAAAAGCAGATGGTTCTGTTGATACCACTAGTTATTCTACTGGAACGCCACCAAGTGGAGCAGATGGTAATATACAATATAAAAATGGAAATAGTTTTGCTGGTTCTGCTGGTTTGACTTTTAGTTCAACTACTAATGTTCTGTCTTGTAGTGGTGATATTATTGCCTTTGCTTCTGATGAAAGATTAAAAACTAATTTTGAACCAATTGAAAATGCGGTTGATAAGGTACTTAAACTTCGTGGATTTACATATAACTTTAATGAGATTGGAGAAGGACTTGGATTTGATACAACATTAAGACACGCAGGTGTATCAGCACAAGAAGTTCAAGCAGTTCTCCCAGAAGCAGTTTGTCCTGCTCCTGCAAGTGATAAATATTTAACAGTTAAGTATGATAAACTTGTACCATTATTGATTGAAGCAATTAAAGAATTGAAAGAGGAAATTAAGGATCTCAAAGGAGGTAAGTAGATGACTACACCAACTGGAGTTATTAAAGCTTCTGATATTAGAACTGAATTTGGTGCTTCTGGAGCAAACAATAGTGTAAGTTTAGGTGCTTATAGAGTAAGTTCTACTGTTGGTGTTTATTCACAGTTACCTTTAGATGATGGAATTCCACAAGGAACTGCTGCAATTGGGTTTGGTAATTTTCGTGGAAAATCTCTGAATGTTATATTAGATCTTGGTACTGATACGGAATATAGAATAAATTTAAAAACCAAATATGATAGTTCTACTCCTACTATGGTAGGTGGATATGCAACTAAACCAACAAATACAAGTGGAAAAAAAATTCGTATAAGTATCGACAATAAATCTATTGGTTCTGACAAAGCCGCTACTAATAATGTTGCACTCAGAACTGGAGGTTGGGATACTGGGACAATGTTATTTGTTCGTATTGGTACTAATGGTGAAATAATTGGTGCTGGTGGTGATGGTGGAGGTGGTGATGGTTATGATGGTGGTAATGGTTCTAGTGCTTTTGGAATTGATTATCCAGTAACTATTGAAAATTATGGATTAATATCTTGTGGTTTTGGTGGAGGAGGTGGTGGAGGGAATGCTGAATATGATAATACTCCACCACCACCACCTGATGAATACGGAGGTGGTGGTGGTGGTTATATTGATTCTTGAGAAGTTGGTGATGGATAAAATAAATACTTTACAAAACATTCAATTAAAAGTAGGAGGTAATTAAAATGGGAGGAGGAGGCGGCGGCGGAGGCGGAGGTGAACCGTGTTATATTGCTGTCTCCACTGGAGGGGGAGGTGGAGGAGGTGCTGGTCTTCCTGCTGGAACTGGTGGAGGTGCTGGGACTGGGCAATCTTGTGATGGAGGAAATGGATCTGGAGGAACTGCTGGAACTAAAACTACTCGAGGAATTGGAGGAGGTGGAGGATCTGGTGGTAATACTACCGCAGGAAATGGTGGAAATGGTGGTGATGCTTCCAATCCTCCACAAGCAAGTGATTATGCAGGTTTGGGTGGATCTAATGGTTATGCTTTTATTATTTTTAATGATGGATCTGGAACTTCAATCACTAATTATGGATCTACTCCTAGAATTTATGGTGATTATTTGAACAATACAGCACCAACATAATTGAAATAAATAATCAAAAATAAAAGAGAAATGAATTTACTTTTTAAGATTATACAGCATCTTCCAGAAACAGATCAAATTGTAGTGAAGTTTTGTAGACAAAATTCTCCAAAACCAATAGACGAGTATGATGCGGTTGCAATAGATAAAAAGCACATTGATTTTAGTAATCCAGAATCTTTTAGTGCATCATTAATACTTGCTGGAATGTCATCAATTGAACGTCAATTGAGAGAAGAACCGATTTTAGCACAAAATAGTTGTTGCGAGCATCCGACATCTACAAATATTGACGATCACATCAATTGTGTCATAGCAGTCAATTATGATGAAAAAGTAGTTCCAAGACGTAATGTTATTAGTTTTCCAACAAATTATCAAATATTAGAAAAAATAGATTTAGATTTATGACTAATAGATACCATAAATTTTTAAATTTGTCTGATTGCATTCCAAATGTTGATTTTTCACATTTGGATACTGATGGATACCGATGGGTTGAGTTCCACAAAACATTAAAATTAACAGAACTTAATAATCCAAAATTTTTGAATCTTCTGCATTCTTTAAAGATGACTAGTTATTGGATTGAAGTTTTTTATACTCCACCCAAAGAAGATGGAGTTATACATTCTGATAACACCGAATCAAAAGATTGGGCAAAAATAGTATTTCAATATGGAGCAAAAGAAAGTACGATGAGATGGTGGACTTCCGATAAAACTTTTAATTTAAGTACAAGTTTGGATCAAATTTCTAAAGATGAAATTCCAGAAATGGAAAAAATTAGTACTAAAGACAGAACAACCGATCATTATCACGGAAGAATATTAGTATCTTATGAAAAAGATGCAAAATTGGAGTATGAAGCAGAAATAGGAAGTGCAAGTTTGGTTAATGTTGGTCCATTACATAGTTCACACAATCCAACAGATGAAAAGAGATTTGTTATAACTGTTGCTCTTTTTGATTTTGATGGAAATCGTATTTTGTGGGACGATGCACTTGAAAGATTATCCCCATATATTGAAGAAAGATCGATATTTCAAAATACAAAAAAATTAAAAAATATTAATTGTATGCAACTAATATAAAAAATGATATCAAAACCTGATGATTTATATTTTTGGCAAAAAGGACCAAAATGCAAAAGATTTTTTAGGATATATGGAAATGATTTTGGAATATGTGTAAATATTGGAGAAAAGGGATATGTG
>Ga0073926_10000157_pt1 | contig 15044 bp, 13 predicted proteins | sample GWRWmT4_4Nov14_FD_70189 | JGI IMG/M metagenome (GOLD analysis project Ga0073926, IMG submission 70189) | Sand microcosm microbial communities from a hyporheic zone in Columbia River, Washington, USA - GW-RW T4_4-Nov-14 | ecosystem: Engineered > Artificial ecosystem > Sand microcosm >...
GATTAGGTGTTTTCTGTGACGTTTCGGCCCATGCGACTGAGCAGCTCAACAGACTCAGCAAGGATGCTATAAACAGCGCTTTATACGTATTCATTATTAACTCCTGTTTTGGGTTTTGAATTTACTAAATAGCACATGAATTAAATCACAAGCCTTATAACGTTTTCATTAAAAGTCCAAAAGAAAGATCCTGTGTATTAGACCAGGTCAGCCACACCTGATGACCCGATCCCGGTGCCACCGTGAGGTTTTCACCTTTTTTGTTTTGTATGTCGTTTACCCTGAATTTGACATTACCTGCCGGCGTCATTAATTCCAACTCATCACCCAGCTCAAACCGGTTCTTAACCTCGATATATATTTTTTTTCTTTGCTCATCAAAGGCCAACACTTCACCCACAAATTGCTGACGGGTACTCACTGAATTACCTGTTTCATAATTTTGATATTCGCTCGGCACATGGCGTCGATAAAAACCTTCGGTGTAACCTCGACTTGCCAAACTTTCCAACTCATTCATCAAGGAAAAATCAAAGGATTTGCCGGCAAGCGCATCCGTAAGCGCGCGACGATACACCTGCGCTGTGCGCGCAACATAAAAATGCGATTTCGTCCGCCCTTCAATTTTTAATGAATTTATACCCATGTCTGCCAGCCGTTTGACATGTTGCACCGCGCGCAAATCTTTGGAGTTCATAATATAGGTGCCATGCTCATCTTCATAAATGGGCATGTATTCACCCGGTCGTCCCTGCTCCTGTAACAAAAACACGGACGATGGATCGGCACCGTGTTCATCGGCATGGGTGTGTGTATTTTTATTGTCACAACAGGATGCTGATTGCGCAGGATACAACGGAATAATATCACCCGATTCATTTTCATGCGCTGCATGGGTTTGATAATTCCAACGACAGGAGTTAGTGCAAGCCCCCTGATTAGAGTCACGATGCGTCATATAGCCCGAAAGCAAACAGCGGCCTGAATAAGCAATACACAAGGCACCGTGAACAAAAACTTCCAGTTCAATATCCGGACAACGTTGACGAATGTCTTCGATTTCATCCAGGGAAAGTTCACGCGATAAAATAATGCGTTTGATGCCCAGCTTTTCCCAAAACTTGACCGCCATATAATTCACGGTATTGGCCTGCACTGAAAGATGTACCGGCATGTCAGGCCACTGTTCCCTGACCAGCATGATCAAGCCGGGATCGGACATAATGAGCGCATCGGGTTGAATCGCCAATACTTCGGTCATATCCCGCACGAAGGAACGCACTTTGTCATTATGCGGCGCAATATTACAGGCCAAATACAAATGTTTGCCTAAACGATGGGCTTTTTCAGCGGCCAGCACCAGATTCTCGATGCGGTTAAATTCGTTATTTCTCACCCGCAAACTGTAGCGTGGCTGGCCTACATAAACAGCATCGGCACCATAGGCAAAGGCGTAGTCCATCATTTTCAGTGAACCGGCCGGCAGCAGTAATTCAGGAATCATCTAAACCTCGAACAGAAAAATACCTGCTGGCAAGCACCATGCAGTAAACAGCGTTTGATCATAAAAGAAAGGTGTGTAAAACGAAAAATCACCCGCGAAGAGTGATTTTTATAATGGGATGCAAGCCTAGCATATCCCGCTTATTCCATAAATATGGTCTGGGTATTACTATTGCCATTCTTTTTGACACTGGCTCATATAACCATCATAGTCACCCGACTCTGCCTGCTGATCATAATGACCGTCGCAATACTCATGCACAATCGACGTAGCGAGTTGTTCATACTCTTCAGCAAGTTCATCTTTCTGATTCTGATAAGTCTGATAATCGCCCCAGAGCTGGTTTATTTCCGGATCGTTCATCGTGACTTTTTCAACTATATGTGGGTTTTTTTGCCACTCTCGATCAAGCCGTTCTATCAAATAATCTCTGTCGTTAAAGGATTTTGATCTATCTGTAGTCGGTGTTGTCAGCAAACCATCCACCACTAAAAGATACGCATCAAAACAAGTTTTATTATCGCCTTGAGCGTAATTGAGCATTTTATCGGTCGCATATTTAAACAAGGAGCGACCACTGCTATCGGGTCGGCTTACATCGCCGTATTTTTTCTCCCATGTGTAATTGATTAAATTACTGTCACACGACTCTTCACGTAACTGCTCAGCATACAGTGGTTGAAACAACACCATGCCGATTAAAAATACCCATTTACGAAACATTGACTCTACCTTAAAAATGCATCACAGGTATCAACTCTGTTTCGTCCCTGACTACAGTAACTGCGAACCCGATAAACGATTTACCTATCTTATTTTTAAGGCTAGCGGGGCTTTTTCACTTCATTGGGCACAAGTAGTTACAGCACGTAGCAATATTCTGTTTTTATGTAGTGATTAACAAAGCTGTGTAAGCGCTACACAGGTTTTTAAAAAATGACATGGAGTTACCTATAAGTTGCCCGTCGCATCAACAGGTCTGTGCTAGTCTTAACGGACATGAATAAAATTCCACACGGGTGCTAAAGAATGATGCTGACTTCATCCAGAAAAAAACATGTGCTGACTGCAATCACTGTAGCAATAACCAGTTTTAGCGGTGTCTGCCTTTCGGAGCCCGCAGTCGTTGGAGTATCCCAACAAGCACAAAATAAACAATCACTGCCTAGACCAGCCAAAGGCATGAGCAAAACGCAGGTAAGCCAACAGTTTGGCCAGCCCAACAGCACAGAAGCAGCGCTAGGACAACCGCCTATCAGCGTATGGATTTATCCGGAATATTCAGTTTATTTTGAGTACGATCATGTAATTCACACGGTCTTGCAGAATCAAAAATAATCACTACAAAATCATCCACCGAAAAGTGCTCCCTTAACAAATCATCGACACATCTCGATAATTAAATTCGCCACATTTTTATGTTGAGCACCTGAATGCGGTAAGCAATTTGTCTTGGTGTCATACTTAATAAACGTGCCGCTTTTGCCTGTACCCAGCCCGTCAGCCTGGTTTATATCAACGAACATAAACAACTTTGGCAGGAACTCGAACTCGTCGATAGTGCAACCGTACAAGACGCCATTGAACACTCAAGTGTCATGAAACACTTCCCTGAAATCAATACCGAGCAACTAAAAGTTGGCATCTATGGCAAACTGAAAAAACTCGACACCCCCCTGACTGAGGGAGACCATGTTGAGATTTACCGCCCTATCATCGCCGACCCTATGACTGTGCGACGTCGTGACCGCTGAACACAGCGTTTATCCTTAACGTTAATTGATCAATAACACTGGTTTTGATCTGTACCCAAACATCGTTCGCCAAACCATATGGCCCGTTAACAGACTAATATGCACAGCTGCAAGTGCATAATTCACCGCAAGTATGTTTTTATTTGACAACGATCAATGCATATGTTCTGGTAGCCTTTATTCTCTAACGTAACCTTTGGTGGAAAATAATCAACCTGAAGGCAATGACCTTGCAACTGCAGGGCAACTTACGAGGAGAATCACCCCTCATCTCACACGTGTAAACCAAGGAGTTCCTATGGCATTTACAGATCTTTCCGATCTCTATGGCGCCATTAATGAAGAAGGAATAAATCTGGTCGTGCATCATCTTATGCGACTACGACCCTCTCTCTTTAATTACGGCACCGCATTTATCGCACAAAATCCCGACTTATTGTGTCATAAAATTGATGCAGACCCGATGGTCTACAAAAGAAACAACCCACTACTCACCGTTGAAGCACCCCTTCCTGTACTTGGCACGAATGGACTCGTTGGACTCAACTATTGTGTTCAACTGGTCGATATGAAAATTGATTTTCATCCCGGCAACAGCATCACCCTTCCACCTGAACTCGGTCAGTTGAAAAAACAACAATTTGCCCTCAGCGCCAAAGCCTGCGTTGGTTTAGGTTGCCCCGATGAAGAAACCCTGCGGGGTCTGGAAAAGGTATTTGATCGAATCAACACACCGATCTTTGTTGATGATTATGTCAACACGGGCAGTCTAACGCACGTGCCTGACCGGCCCGCATCATCCGACAGGAATCTAAAACCCATTGTGGTGCCCACGCGCAAACTCAAATGTTTCTGTCTGGAAGTGTTTGCTGTGGGCCATATTGAAATCAATCAATTGGGCAATCGTTTTATTTTCAAACCCAAACTTGATGGCCTCGAAATTGTTGATCTACGCCCCCAGGAAATGGAAGACGCCATCGAATGTTATGTCGCTTCTGTTATCCGGCTGGGATTATTACCCCGGCTTCAGGTGGCCTTGGAAAAAATCGTGCTCGATCAAATGAGCGACATTCTCACCGTCACTCTCAAACCCACACCGGGCCTGCCAAATAATCCGGCCATTGAAGGCGACGAGTTAAAAGCCTTTATCAATATGGAGATTTCATAACATGAGCCACTTTACCGTAGCTTCTTCTGAAGCGGCCGTCAGCAAATTATTTGAAGGCGTCCGCGATGGTTTTTCTGTTGATGAGTCAGACAGCGTTAACTTTGGCCCCTTTACTGCCGGGTATGATGTCGGCTTTCACCTCGAAGGCGGCACTGTTGATTTACAAAACAACGGCGACATTCTCATCAAGGAACTGGACATCAAATGGGATAAATTACGTGTTTTCGCCGGTATTGATATTCCAGAATTATGTATTGGTGGTTTTTGCATCATCCCCTCGCCGTGGGGCTGTGTGCTGCGCGCGCCACGTATTTGCGTATTCGATGACAACCCTGACCTAGGCATTGATCTGGATTTAAGCGGTCTATTAACCTCGGAAATTTCCATAGCCGCCAAACCAAAATTGAGCTATTTTATCGATCCTGCCCGCCCCGCCGGCATGAGCTGGCTCGATGCCGAAGACGCTAACGTGGCCAATAAATGGCAACTTTTTATTGACCCCGATTGGGTGGATATCGATGTGTTTGATTGGGCCGATATTGTCGGCGACTTGCTTGATGACGCCATCAACACCGCCGTTGATGATCTGTTATGGTTTTTACCCGGCTGGGCAAAAAGCCTGATTCACGCCATTCTTGGTCCGGTGGTAGATTTGGTGCGGGCCATTCTCGATATCGGTGACGACATTGATGAGTGGTTATCTAACCTACTGGGCGTAAGTTTGGGCTTGTTTGACTTGATAATCACCCTTGTGGCCGATTATTTTGCCGGCAAAACGCCCCTGCTTTCTATCGAAGATCCCTTTCCAATCATGCCTTACAAAAATGGCCTCATTCCGGTAAAACTGCCGATTGAACAACTGGGCATCACCATTAATGACAAAGAAATGGTCCTTGCCGCCACGTTAGGAGCGAGCTTATGAAAGCGCAGATTAACACCCATCTTTTCACACAAACACGATTTGATAGTGGCGCACTGACACCCTCAAATTTTGTCGTGCACCCCTTTGCAAACTGTGGTCAGTATCAAGCCGATGTCAGCCGGAACGGAGGGTTTCTTTATTCGTTTATTATTGATGTCAGCGAACGGCACCCGGAAAAACAAATTTCGCTTGATCTTGCCCAGCTGGATGCAAAACTGCGTACAGCAGATCAACACGACTGCAGCTGCGGTCCTGATCATAATCTATTTACGCTCGCCGAAAACGGCTACGGTTTGTTTTATGCCAGCAAGGGCTCCGGTGGTTACAGCGTAAAAGTCCATCCACTGAGTGCCGAAAAATGTGATCATGCTGAAATTTTTGATAGCACCGCGCTTACAAATGATGATCTTTTTGGCATCACTTTGTTGCGCCCCGGTGACTACCTCCTGCGGGATGCGAAAAACAAAATAGAATGCAAAATTCATGTGGCCGAGGTCAAACCCGGCAAGGAACCCTACCGACCACCCGAGGCATTGCATGTGGATGCCGAATCAATCAAAAAGGCTGGTGCTCAACTTAAACTGCTTCAGGCTCAAGGATTGGTTGTTCGCTGCGCGGGCTTCAGTCGTATAGTTATCGAGTATAAAAGTCCAACAGAACCCACCAACAAAAAAACAGGCACAAAAGCAAACCAGCCACTTAAAGCGGCTGTAGCAAGCTGGAAAAAAACCGGGGTGAAGCGTTAATACGGCATAACGTGCGGCAGTTCCTGGGCCAGGTTTTTTACTTGACCCAGATCAAGCTTTCCGCACCTTTCCTTCCTGACCTGCAACAAACCCGGATAGCATCGTTTATGCTGCGCACGGTGATTAATTAACAGGGAGGAAGCCATGTTATATCTGGTCTTTGTTATCTTCGTTATCGTGTTTCTGGGCGGGCTCTTTCTGGCCTACCAACACTTCCAGGAAAACGCTGTGCCGATCTCACTGGCAATGGGCCATGGTGTCGGCGGCGCACTGGGACTGGTAATTCTTTATTTCGTCGCGAGTAATTTAGGCAGCACTGTCCTGTGGGTGGCTTTTGGACTCTATGTCCTGGCCGCAGTGGGGGGCTTCACCTTGACGACACACAGTCGTTTTATCGGTGACGGCGCGCCAAAAGCAATGATCGTCGGACACGGCTTGGTAGCCGTACTGGGTTGTGGCGCATTGACCTTGGGAGTCTGCGGTGTCTTGGCAGGCTAATCTCTCTATGGTTCAGAGGTGTCGAGAAGTCGGCACTCATTGATTGCAGCTTGTTTTCATCCGCTTTAACAACTTTCATAAAAATTCGTGTGTATTATTTTTCTACATTTGTTCTACGTTAAAAAAGGTCAAAAAAGTATAACGTCATAAACAAACTGCCTTCTCATCAATCACAGTGTGACTTTATTTTATTTTCTTCGCAGTCAGGCTCCATTTCGTTTTCTTTCACCTCGTTCAAAATCTGAAAGCCACCACGCAGCACCACAAGGGCAATAGCAAAACCAATAACCAGATCGGGGTAGCGACTGCCCAGCGCCCAAACCAGCACACCGGACAAGATTACGCCTGCATTTGCAATAACGTCGTTTTTTGAAAAAATCAGTGAAGCACGCATATGGACACCCTCACCCCGGTGTTTTGCAATAAGCGTCAAACACGTAACATTAGCAATCAAAGCAATAAATCCTACGCCCATCATAAGGGTACTAACGGGTTCGCTGCCGAGCATAAATCGTCGCAGAACATCCGCAAGCACCAGCAGAGCCAGACCAATTTGGACAAATCCACTGAGTCTGGCAGCGCTGTTTTTTAATTGGCTGCTTTTGCCAATTGCGTAATAACTAATGGCATACACCGTAGCATCAGCAAACATGTCGAGCGAATCGGCAATAAGCCCGGTTGATTGCGCCAGCAGACCCAGCGCCAGTTCCAACACAAACATAAACGCGTTAATGCCCAGAACAATCAACAGCGTTTTCCGCTCCTGCTCGTTACGCGCTTCCATTTTACATTCGCAACCCGCCATACAAACTCCCGACCAGACTGAATCTCAATTTTTCCAAGAGCAAGGTATTACTGTTTTACCACAGCCACAGCCACACCCAAATCAAGCAACATGGCACGCACACTCTCGCATATTTGATTACGCACAGCCCGGTAATCATCAGGCGACAGATGTTTGGGGTCAGGCAAAGCCCAATCGGCTCGCTTGCGGGCCCGAATCCATGGACACTTATCCCCACAACCCATGGTTGCCACGAAATCAAATTCAACATCGGGTAACTCGTCCAGGGATTTTGAACGGTGTGTTGACAGGTCATAAGCCACTTCGCGCATCGCCTCAATGGCCTTGGGATTCACCACACCCGAAGGCTGCGAGCCCGCGCTGAATGCTTCCACCTGTGCCCCCCCCAGCAAACGCGCAAAGGCCTCGGCCATCTGACTTCGATTGGAATTTTCAACACACACGAATAAAACGCGTTTAATGGTTTTCATAGAAACTTCCGTAAATTCAATTCACAACCAGTATCAAGCTATTGAAAAATAGCTAATGGACATTAACGCAGAGGGGTTTAAGAAGCAATAATCCAAGAGTAATGGATTTGCGTGAATGTCTTATGTTCCTGAAGGGGCAAACTGAAGTTTTGGATAGTGATCTTTCTATCAATGATAGATACAAACCTCACCCTGATTTAAAAGATAAAACGCTCATAGTAGTGATGCTAATCGGGCTTGTGTTTTCTCATACATGAGGGGCTTCGTTTGCAGTTAGTTGAAAGGCCTTGACAGTTAACGCTCGCCATAAATGGCGCCAAATTAAGAGCAACTGTGCGATAAATAACGAGCCGTATCGTACTTTACAAACAATTCGATGTTCGTCATTTATTCTACGTGACCACTAACCAGCCAAAGCATGCTTAAGTAACTCCGGCTTGCCAATGCCCGAAAAGGGTTGCCGCGTAATTTCTTTAATGAGATCTGAAAAAGCAAAAAATCATCGCACCGATCATACATCGGCTTTTGATCGAAGCCGGTGCTGAGCCAGCTGAGTCAGGGTGATGGCTTTTGCCACTTCGGCACTTTTTGAAATATGTTTCAGCAACAATTTTTTAGCGGCATCAACGTCGCGTTTTTTGAGCAAGGATATAATTTCGTAATGCTCAATATAGGTTTGACTGATACGATCGCATTCGGTGAAATCAAGCCGTCTAACGATGTGTATGCGTTCATTCACATCGGCCAGATAACGCGCCAATACCGGATTCCCCGCGCCTTTGGCAAGTTCAAGATGAAACGATGAATCTTTGGCGACCATGGATTCAACGCCAGGAGGTTCTTTTGGTATAAATTCCGGGTTCCAGATTGCCGCGAGTGCATCCAGTTGTCGATCTGACATATTCAAACCCGCCAGCTCAATTGCCATTAACTCCAGCGCGATTCGCACCTGGTAATAATGATTAATTTCTTCGATATCAATTTCACGGACAAAACAGCCGAGTTTGGGCAGGATGCTGACATAACCTTCTGTGGCCAAACGTTGCAACGCTGCACGTACCGGTGTGCGACTGACCTGAAATTTAGCAGAGAGCTCATGCTCTGTGACGCGCGTTCCAGGGTATAACGCAAAATTCAGAATCATGTCTTTTAATTGCTGGTAAATAGTTTCTGTGGTTGAAGCGGGCGCGTGCGACATAGGACATCCTGAAAAGTCATTCACCCTTGCGAGTATATTGCATGCACCATTGTATGCAAGATCGCGCGCATCAATGGTGCGCTGATGATGCACTGCGCCCAAAGGTTTCACGTTGGAAAACATTCTAGGCTACTGATTTACAATACTATTACTGAGCAATGCTTTAATTGGCCCATTGATTGCATTTCTTATTGTATACATCAAAGAATACCTACAATCCTTGATTAACGGGAGTAGGAGAAAGACACCTTGCTTTTGAGCGCCTTTGTTTATGTCCTTCTACGTGGGAAATGAAAATGATGATCTCCATCGAAGCACAACCCTACCCTTTGCAGATCACGCTTAAAACCACGGCGCTATTGATTATTGACATGCAGCGCGACTTTCTCGAACCGGGCGGTTTTGGTGAGATGCTGGGCAACAATGTCAGTTTGCTGCGCAGCACGATTGAACCGTGCAGGGCTTTACTGGACATGGCCCGCAGCAAGAATCTGTTGATTATTCATACGCGCGAGGGGCATCGCCCCGATCTTAAGGACGCACCACCAAGCAAGCTTATGCGTGGCAAAAGCGAGAAACACATTGGCGACATGGGTCCCATGGGACGCATTTTGGTACGTGGTGAAGCGGGCCACGACATTATTCCCGAATTAGCCCCGCGTGCGGGTGAACCGGTGATCGATAAACCCGGCAAAGGCGCCTTCTATCAAACGGATTTGTCATTACTGCTCGCCAACCAAGCTATTAAAAGTCTGATTGTTGCCGGTGTCACTACCGAAGTGTGCGTACACACCACGGTGCGCGAAGCCAACGATCGCGGCTTTGAATGTCTGGTGGTGAGTGATGCGGTCGGGTCGTACTTCCCGACGTTTCATGCAACAGCACTGGAAATGATCTGTGCCCAAGGGGGTATTTTCGGTTGGGTGGCAGATTCAGCTACGGTGTGTGCCCGTTTAAAAAATGAAACCGTGTAATTACCTTACTTACTTTTTTATAAAGGAAAACCTTATGAACTCAAGCGCCTTTACCCCAAAAATATGGTCCAACGGCGACTGGAATGCTTTCTTTGGTTTTGGTACCAACATTCTGGTTAACCTGCTGACCCTAACAGCATTAATGCGTTATGTCTTGAAATTACCGGACGATCTTATTTTTGGCACCATTTTGCCGGCGACCGGTTTTATGCTTTTTTTGTCGACACTGTATTACGCCTGGCTCGCCTGGCAGCTGGCTAAAAAAGAACAACGCGACACCGTTTGCGCTCTGACCTCTGGCATCAGCGTGCCGCATATGTTTGTCGTTGTATTTGTGATTATGATGCCCATCGCCGGCCAAAGTGGTGACCCCATCAAAGGTTGGGAAGCGGGACTCACCTGGGTATTTATTCAAAGTTTTGTGTTAATGATCGGCGGTTTTCTCGCACCCTATATTAAAAAAATCACCCCAAGAGCCGCCTTGCTCGGCGCGCTTGCAGGCGTGGCCATTGCCTTTATTTCCATTCGACCGGCCTTGGAAATGTACATGGATCCAGTGATTGGCCTGGTCTGTCTGGCTATTTTATTAGCCAGCTGGTTAGGCGGCGCACGTTACTGGAATAACTTGCCCGCAGGACTCGTGGCTATTGTGGTCGGTGCGTTGATCGCCTGGGGTGGACTCGGACTGGGTTTTTCTTTTGGCCATATGAGCGTTGAAAAACTGGGAAATTCCTTTGCCGATTTTGGTTTTTCAGTGCCACTACCCGTTGTTGGACATGTTTTTGGCGGCTTCGAATACCTTTCAGTTATTCTGGTCACCGCCATTCCATTCGGCATTTATGATTTGGTAGAAGCCATGGACAACGTCGAAAGTGCCGAAGCCGGCGGCGACCACTTCCCTACCACCCGGGTGCTCACCGCCGACGGCATTATCAGCCTTGTGGGCTGTTTGTTAGGCAACCCCTTTATTAATGCGGTGTACATTGGTCACCCTGGCTGGAAATCCATTGGCGGCCGTATTGGCTATTCTGCCGCCACAGGTGTAATGGTACTCATGCTTTCGTGGCTGGGCATTATCTCCATTCTCATGGCGCTGATCCCTGTCGTTGCCATTTTACCCATCCTGCTTTACATCGGCATGCTTATCGGTGCCCAAGCCTTTCAGGAAACACCCAAAGCCCACGCGCCCGCCGTTGTGCTTGCCCTGATTCCACAAGTCGCCGCGTGGGGAAAACTGCAAATCGACGGGGCCTTGGGTGCTGCGGGCACCAATGCAGCCGCAGTGGGTCTCGACAAACTCGGTAGCTCCGGCGTGCTTTATCAGGGCCTCGAAGTGCTCGGCAGCGGTGCGATATTGGTCAGCCTGATTTTGGGTGGAATCACTGCCTGCCTGATTGATCGCTCTTTTAGCAAGGCTGCCACGTTTTCTTTGGTCGGTAGTGTGCTCACCTTTTTTGGGTTTATGCACAGCGAAGCTATTGGCATTGCTTCAAGCCCAACGGTAGCGCTGAGTTATTTTGTGATCGCCGTGGGTTTGTATGCCTACGATCATCTTACCGAAAAGCAATCCGCGCCTGTCGTAGAGACTGCACTTAATCCAACGAAACAATCATTCATGTAAAGAAACATTGCCCTCATAAAATCACAGCCATGTTTATTCAACTTAAAAAGGATCTGTTTATGATGATTTTTAATAAAATTCCCGCTCCAAAAAAACCATTCGCTCTTAACAAGTGCAAAATCCTTACGCTGATTTTATCTATGTGTGCATTATCACCAATAACTCAGGCAGGTTCTGCGGTGTTTTCTACCACAAATATTCAGTATCTCCACGGTTCAAGTTATGCCGACTTTAATCCAGTAGGGGGTTTCAGTGACGATGATAAATCAGACATCATCACCGTCGAACACTTCAACGTCTGGAAATACGGCGACAATTTCTTTTTTGTAGACATCACCAATCCCCTGAATGAAGGAGACGTCTTCGGCACCACACAAGAAAGCACTGCGGTATTTTACGGTGAAATTTCACCGCGCTTGTCATTCAGTAAACTATTCAATAGCAAACTTGTCTGGGGACCCATTGCCGATGTGCTGCTCACTTCCACGGTAGAAATACCTGAAGCACCGGTGGCGCAAACCTATCTGTATGGCCTCGCGGTTGATCTGAAAATTCCCCATTTTCAATTTTTCCAGGTAAATCTTTATGTGCGCAACAGCCGGGCCAGCGGCGTCGACACCGGCCAACAGTTAACCTTAGTCTGGGGTTTGCCGTTTAACATCAGCACACTGCCTCTGGTATTTGAAGGCTTTTTTGATTATGCCTGGGGCGAAGACCCTATTAAAGAAAACATCATCACTGCACCAAGATTACTGGTCGATGTCGGCAAAATTACCGGCATGGGTGAGGGAAAAATTCAGGCTGGAATTGAATATCAGATCTGGCGAAATAAATTTGGCATCAACGGCATGGATGAAGATGCACCACAAGCCATGGTGAAGTGGATCTGGTAATGAGCAGCGTTATTCCAAATTACTCGATGCAGGACAAGACCTTGGACATGTTTGATGTCAGTAATCTGGCTAAGGCCATCAACACGCATAAACTTTCGCCAAATACGATCATCGAAAAAATAATCACCCATCGTCAGGTATCGGCTGACGATTCCCTTTGGATCAGTCAAGTGCCTGATCAGGCGCTGCGGGAAAGAGCCAAGGAGCTTTGCGCAAAAAAAGAACGTGGGCCTTTGTTTGGCATACCTTTCGCCGTTAAAGACAATATCGACGTAGCCGGTATGGCGACCACGGCCGCCTGTCCCGCCTTTCGTTATATCGCCGAGCATACAGCGTCTGTTGTGCAGAAATTACTGGATGCCGATGCGGTATTGGTAGGCAAAACCAACATGGATCAGTTTGCTACCGGGCTAACGGGCACCCGAACACCCTACGGCTCACCCGCGAATCTGTTCGATGCCAATTACATTTGCGGCGGCTCCAGTTCGGGCTCCGCCCTTGCGGTGGCAAAAGGACTGGTCAGCTTTTCGCTCGGCACTGACACGGCCGGTTCCGGTCGGGTGCCTGCGGCTTTGAATAATCTGATCGGTTTAAAGCCGAGCCTTGGACGGGTGAGTAATTCTGGCATACTGCCTGCTTGTCGTTCCCTGGATTGTGTATCCATTTTTGCCCACACCTGTGCTGATGCAAAACGGGTACTCGATAGTATTAAAGGCTACGATGCCACAGACCCTTACTCACAAGTCTACGCTGATAACGAAAACACCTTGGCTCACTTCCGATTCGGTGTCCCATTACCCGGACAACGGGAATTTTTTGGTGATACTCACAGCGCAAGAGCCTTCGAGAATACCATTAAAGCCTTGGAACAACTGGGTGGACAGGCTATTGAAGTCGATTACGCACCCTTTCGAGAAGCCGCTTTGCTGCTTTACGAAGGCCCCTGGGTCAGTGAACGTTATCTCGTGCTGGAAGATTTCATTCGCCACCATCCTGACGCGCTGGATCCTTCAGTAAAAAAAGTCATAACCACCGGCGAACACTTTTCTGCCAGCGATGCCTTTAAAGCGCAATATCGCTTGCAAGCCATCAAACAAGCGCTTCGGCCTGTGTGGGAGACCATTGATCTGCTTCTTACGCCAACCGTGGGCACTACGCCCACCCGCAACGACGTGGCTGCAGAGCCTATCCTTCAGAACAACCAACTGGGTTTTTATACCAATCATTTAAATTTGCTAAATCTGTGCGCCGTCGCGGTGCCCTGCGGATTTTTACCAAGCGCTTTACCCTTTGGCGTCACCCTTCAAGCACCTGCCGGCAAAGATGATTATTTGCTGGGCCTTGGCGACCGGCTTCATCGCGCCACCAGTGACTACCTAGGTGCCAGTCGCACGCCGCTCGCACTCACTCCAACGCTCACCTGCATCGATAGTACAGAACGCTTGGAGCTGGTGGTCTGTGGTGGTCACATGCAAGGACTGCCCCTGAACAAGGAATTAGTGTCACTTGGCGGACAATTTCTGAAAAAAACCTCAACCGCCGCTGCCTACCATCTTTATGCCCTAAACGGTTTTAATCCACCCAGACCCGGATTAGCCCGTGACCAAAGCGGCAAAGCCATCGACGTCGAAGTATGGACCCTGCCCCTCGCCGCCATGGGTGCCTTTCTCAGCAACATTCCACCCCCGCTGACAATTGGTAGCATAGAACTTGCAGATGGATCATGGAAAAAAGGCTTTCTGTGCGAGCCCTATGCTCTAAAAACAGCGCTTAACATTACGCAGTTTGGTGGCTGGCGTACCTATCTGGCCCGCAAGTAAATAATGTGACACGCAGATTTTATCCAGAAAAATACAAACAAGAGAAACTCTATGTCTGAAATTTATATCCATGCAGATCCGTATCGCTGGCCTTTTAATGGCGATTTACGTCCTGACAACACAGCACTGATCATAATCGACATGCAAACCGACTTTTGTGGCTACGGAGGTTATGTCGACCAGATGGGTTACGATTTAGCCCTAACCCGCGCGCCAATTGAGCCCATTAAACAAGTGCTCAACAGTTTTCGAACACAAGGTTTTTCTATATTTCATACCCGTGAAGGCCACCGTCCCGACCTGTCCGACTTACCCAAAAACAAACGCTGGCGCTCGCAACAAGTTGGTGCGGGTATTGGTGATATGGGCCCCTGTGGGCGCATTTTAGTACGCGGCGAAACGGGCTGGGCTATTATTCCGGAACTGGCCCCGCGCCCCGGCGAGCCGGTGATTGACAAAGCGGGCAAAGGTTCATTTTACGCCACCGACCTGGAACTCCTGCTGCGCGTGCGTAGCATTGAAAACCTGATTCTAAGCGGCATTACCACCGATGTTTGCGTCCACACCACGCTGCGCGAAGCCAACGACCGGGGCTTTGAATGTTTACTGCTCGAAGACTGCTGCGGCGCCACTGATCATAACAACCATTTGGCAGCACTACAGATGATCAA